>ERZ1034915.284-NODE-284-length-35915-cov-57.039292_pt1 | contig 35915 bp, 58 predicted proteins | sample MGYA00520592_ERZ1034915 | MGnify/ENA primary metagenome ERZ1034915 (study PRJEB33766, sample SAMN09781787) | gut metagenome | biome: gut microbiome | host: Homo sapiens | place: Madagascar | study: EMG produced TPA metagenomics assembly of the PRJNA485056 data... | reverse complement strand
AGGTATAGCCCCAGTTATCTTAGATATATCAAATCCCTTTTCTATTCGTAAATATCTGCTTGTATCCATACGCTTAATATTTAAACTTTAATACATGAATGAACTCATAGATGATGCATCATTGAAGCATTCCTCTACTTCATCCTCTCCATACAAACCACTCATAGGGTCATTATAATCACTTTCTGACATGACTCTTTGAAGACTACTCAAAGAGTCATAATTACCTTTTCTAGGGGCACTAGCAGGTATTTGATCATACTCTTTGTTATCATACCTTTCTCGGAAGATTTTTACAAGCTTATGGTCGCTATACCCTTTTAGTATGCCAAAGAAGCCTTCACGAGAAACAAAAGGTGTCTTTATACCTTTATCTTTGATATGCTTCTTTAAGTCTTCCTTATTGTACATGAAATTAGTAGAGCCTTCGGCTTTTGCCTTTGCTACGGCATCAAAGCATTCTTGCTCTAGCTCATTCAACTTGAACTGAGTATTCTCTAGTAGCCAAAGGATATAACCTGTATGGGTCATAGCGATACCACAGATTTCTTTTCCTTTGTACTTACCGAACCTAAACTTTCTAAACTCCATACACTTTACTCCTTAACTTCTTTAAAGATTACATTCTTGTGGTCTGAACGTCGTATCCTTACACATGGATATTTTTTCCAAACTTCACAAGCACCCTTACTTTCAAAGAAGCAACCCGCACAAGTTGCAGTCTCAGTTACAACGATATCCAAGACAACTCTTTCGCCAACTTTAAGCTCTTTCATACTAATCTCCTTTCTTTTTAGGAACATACTCATCCAACTTTTCATCAAACTCACAGCAGTCTGGGCAGTAGTGCTTACCACCTATCTCTGCCCATTTAGAATTTAATGCATAAGATATAGCACTACTTTTGCTGTTCCATACAGCACCATCCTCCAAAACTTTTCCACATCTATCACAAATGACAGAGTACATAGTATCTGCCTTAATCATGATTGCCTCCTTTCCTAATCAAATCTAACAATTCATCTACGAATACCCAATCAGTAAAAGTATATGCTCTAACTCTAATTTCCCATATTTCTTGATATGTGTCACAAGCAGTTTCATTTAACATAGCGTTCATATCGTAGAGCTTAATATTACTATTCACTTTTGAGAATGCGAGAATCTTACCATTGTCATTTCTAGGAACTTCGCTTGCTGGGTGAAACAAATCTTTTAAGAACTCTTCTTGCATCCATCTAGCACAATCCATAAAACCTTCTTTATAGCAAGCTTGCCAAGTTCCTGAAATAAAAGACCCTTCGGCATGCTGTTTGGCTATCTCTTCTATTTTCTTATCGTCTATCATAATCTACCCTTTCTTTTTCTAAGTTGATTCTTTCTACGCATTCTTCTTTGCGCCTTACCATCTTGTATATCTTCACACTTAAAGTGTGGTGAGCAATACCAAGGTATACAATCCGTTAAATCTTCATTGCCCATAATTAGTCCTCCACGTTATTCGTTGTACCTAAAAGATGCTCATTGCCTTCATAAGGAATGCAGTATCTCCAGTAGCATTCACCAAGACAATGATACATATCTCTAACTTGATAGCTGAATATATTTGCAGACCATTGGTCTTCTTTATCATTTCTAACAAGTACTTTATCAAATGGCTTCAGCTCAACCTTTGGCTTCAAGTCCACAATCTGCTTCTTCTCAGCATCCCAAGCCTTGCCTTCCTTTGCGAGGGCATCAAAGAGCTGCTGCTTCTCGGAGTCAGTAGCCAGGCGGAGGCTATAATGAACTTTTGTATTACCATATTCATCTAAAGTATATTTATCGTCAACATTATAGAAAGCATAGTAAAAAGCTCTTTCGTCTCCATCTTTATATTCACTTCTTAAGATGAAAATACAATTTGCAAAAAGTTTACTTTTAATTCCTTTCATAAACACTATATCTCCATCCTTTAACTCTGGCTGAGCTTTCTCAATTTTCAATGTCTCACGATTGAGTTTGCCACCTAATTTTTCCTCAATACATTTGATAAAAGATTTCGCCTCCTTTTCTGATGCTAAAGTATGTAAATTGGTATCAAGAAAACCATCTTCTATCAAATTAATTGTCTTTGCATAGAAACTAGTATAGTTGTCATTTGTCCATCTATCGAAGAGTATCTTTAAACCTCTGCTATTTACCAACACATCACCCCTCTTCCAAGAAAACTTCTCCCAGTCACGCATTTTCTTTGAAGGTACTAATATAGACTCTCCTTGAGTATTGTATCTCCCGTCATTATAGAAAATCAATTCATCTCCAACGCTACTTAAAAGAGTAATACCAAGTTCATCTTTATCTTCTTTATCTTCTGTATATATATTTTCTATACTAAGTTCTCCAAAGGCATCAGCATAAAGCTTAGTTCCTTGCGGCTTATCCTTTAGGATTTCCGCTATATTAATTTTTTCTTCCATATTATTTCACCCTTTTGAATTGAACATTCTTTCCGTCTTTTCTTGTGCTTGCGCTACAGTTAAAAGAACCGCAAACATTCTCATAGATATTACTACTTATCTCATCGAAAAAACATCCATTACATTCATTTTTCTCGTTCTCAATCACCTTCAAGACGATTTCTGAGCCTATAGGTAAATCTTCCATAGTTACACCTCCTCGTTGTATTTATAGACAAGCCCGACAACCAACTTTACAAGCTCATTGTTCGTCATAACTCTTGTGTCAGTATTACCAAGTCTCAGCTCATCAATTATACGTTCTGCAACCTTCTTGATGTGCCCCATCTTAGACAGTGGAAAACGCTCAATGTCGGCAGCCTTATCAAGATGAAAGCACTCACGAAGGTAAGTGCCACGGATATGCTCTATTGTCGAACTTTCGCGAGTGACTACCCATATACCCTCTTCTAGAGGACTATACGAGAGCATACTAACAGGCTCATACTTTCCATTTATCTTACGATAAAACGTCTTCGATATATCAAGGTCAGGAATCTTGTATTCCTGATAGCGACCTTTACTGTTCTTTGTGTAAAGTTTTGGAATCTTTTTCATTTTTCTTACGTTTTAAGTTAACTATTCTAGTCTCTCTGAGATATTCCTCAGATTTCTTCAATCCGAGTTTCTTAGCTTGCTTAATGACCGCGTAAACGCTTCTGCCAACTATTCTAGCAATATCTTTGTTAGAAGAGTCTGGGTAACCTGTTTTCAATGCTCTTAATTGAACTTCATTCCAAGGAGTGCCAGTATTATCTTGCGCATCTTCTCCATCTATGATAATTCCGTTTATATCAAGATTAAGACCACTGAATATACAAGCATCTGCAAGTGCTTTTTCGGCACGTTTATAATCAAGCACCTTTTTCCCGATGATTTCGAATCCGAGAGAGAGTTTGTCAGGGCACTCTGAAAACACTTTCTTATCTATAGATTGAGGATATATAGCTTCCACTGCATTACGCATACGAGAATGAACTCCCTTAATTGGGATAATAAAGTATTCGGCTATATTTGTTGCCCAAGAACCATTATATTCATCCATTGTCTTTTTAAATGCAGAAACAGAAGATTCAAGCATTCCGCTCAATATTCCAGACATAACAACTATTGTGTACATCTTATGTCTTTCAATATGATGCTTTAAAAATTGGTTATCTAATGCATAATAACATTTCCTTACATCATCTTGTAGATTGAACTTGATGATAAAAGTAAGCTTATCCCATATCTCAGACATGCCGTCATCTTTCATTCGTTCTTTGAATAAGTCAATCAATTCATCGGAAAATTCCTTCGCCTCTGTCATTCTTCTCTTTACATCAAACTTAAATAGCTTTTCATCTTCCGATACCAGTTTGAATGTTTCATCTATGTTAGACTTGACAATTTTAGCAAAGCCGCCTACCATAGAATAGAAAAGCATGTAGAGTTTGCTTATATTTTCTTTTGATGGAACTGCAAGAGGAACACCTGCGAGTACACACGAATTATTTGGATTCCAATTTGTCTGCATACTACATATCCTTTTCAATAGCAAACGCACAACAGATGCAGAACATCATCAGCAATGCGAGTGCTACATGTTCAACCATAAAGCAGATGAATCCGTAACCTGCGATAATTACTACTATTACAAGCATAATCATCATTATTATATGTTTGTATCTCTTCATATTTATTTTGATTTAATGTTTCCGTATGCAGCATAGAAACTATCAAGCTGCTGTGTTGCGTGTACCAATTTCTGATTGTAGCTATCTCGCTCTGCTCTAGCCTTAGAAATAAAGACGAAGCTAACGATGAATGATATTACTACCGTTACCACGATAAACAACCATGGCAGCTTGTGAACTGCCTTATTGATTGCTCTTCCTAGGTTTCTCACAATAACCCAGGAGTAGATACAGATGAACACTACCGCCTGTTTGGTGGTAGCGTTCTCAAAACGTTCTTTCTGCGTCATAATTCTATAATTTACTTAGTTCGGTTACACCAGTTATCGGTAGATTTCCAATAACCAGCCATCCATATTTCTTTCTTTGTCGCATCAGGGTGCTCACTGAACCATTCCTCTGCCATTTTACTTACGTCTGCCATAATTACTTTCTCAAAGAATCACCTGTAAAAGGAACAGCCTTTGTCGTCGCTATCAGTCTATCAACAACCCTATCTCCGTATCTCTGAGTAAGCTCATCAATACTGAGGTTTGTTGTAAGTATGAGTAGTTTTCCCTTCTTCTCGGCAGCGTCACAAAGTTCAGCAAATGGCATACGCTTGTTGCCATAAGAGTTAAGGTTATCCTCTGTGCCAATATCATCAATATAGATAATGTGTAGCTTAAGGATTTCATCAATCTTTTGATTCAACTCTTGCGCGCTGAAGATGTTTACCACCTTTTTATGTACATCTTTAATAAGAAGAGGAAGGATATACATTCCGATTACCGACTTGCCTAATCCGCAACCGCCGAACATCAATAACCCTTTTCCTTTGTTGTCTGTCATCCAATCAACAATAGGGCGGTAATTGTGTTCGTTCCATTCTGCATTGCGTCCAGACTTCATATTGACTACATATTGCAAGCCTCCACGCAAACGTTTCTCTGCATTAGGAATGCTTATTTGTACTCTGTCAATTTCTTGCGGATAACCAGTATCTCGCATCTGAGATACAAGGTTCTTGAAATATTCGCTATCTATTTGTTCCATCTATCAAGCCCTTTTTCGTAATCTTTATTTTTACTATTCTGTAAATTCATACCAACAGGAAGATTGGAATTGTTATTCGTATCTCTTATTGGGAACAGTCCAGAATAGTTATTCATCATTGATTGCTCGACAATTTGCATTGCTATCTTTCCGTTTCCATTTGATAGAGTGAGCAATTTTTTCTTCAGCATTTCAAGACCTTTTGGCTTGTAGGATTGTTTCTTTTCTCTTTTGAATGCAAGCCACTTTAATATCGCATTATTCATATCTTCATCCTCAAAATACCGCTCGTTCTTTTGTTCCAATTTCATTCCAAGGTCACTCGGTTTACGCTTATAAGTATCATATCCAGTGATAGTTATCTTTAGTCGCTTTCGTTCCAAACTCGTTCCAAGCGCACCGATTTTACTTAATGTTTGAACATATCTGTAAACCTGCGTTTTTGAGTAACCAATATCTGCTGCAATATCTATGTAGCTCGAAGAAACAATTCCGTTTGAATCAGCCAAATGTACCAACCAGACAAACAGCATTGCACATGGTGGGTCGTTGATTTTTTCAAATAACTTATCTGGGATATACATACATTAAAACGTCTTTACTTTACCCTGTTTTTCTGCAACGCCATACATATAATCAGAAATAGCATCACAACACAAACCAATATCTTGTCTATGAAAAGTAAGTCCATTGATGGACATATCATAATTAAATGCAAGAAAATCATTTAATCCGCATCGAACTGGATATTTACCTTTTAAAAGACTTGGTACACACCAAAAAGAATCATCATCAACACCGTCTTGGTCTTTAATTTTGTTGCCAATAAGAATAACTCGCATTTCATAGTTTACGATATTTCTTGCCGCCATATAGCTTTGTATTGCGTGACAATATCTGAATGCTTGTATGAGAGTGTTAGGAGATGTCTCATCCTTTTTTAGCTCTATTACGTTTATTCTCAAAACAGACATCGGGTATGACATTCTTTCCACGTAAACTAAGTCTGCTCTTCCACCAAGCCCGAGGTCTAATTGGCGATACCTCCTCACAAGGGTACTTGATATAAAATCAAGTCCATGCGATTTCAACTCTCCTATTGTAGAGTTATATATAATTCCCTCTACATCTTTTTCTAATATTACCATTATAAGTATTTTTGATTTCGTTGAACTTCATGTTGCATGTGTAGGATTGCGATATACTCGTCAGACGGAGCGATGTAAACGCCTTGCTCGGCTGCGAACTTCAAGAAACGGTCTATTGCAAGACTCATTTCGTCCTTTGTCAGTTCCGTTGTCGAGCGAAGATACTCACGTTCCATATTCAGAATCTTGTCATACCTCTTGCGAGCAAAAAGCTCATGGTTACAATAATTCTTGAAATAGGCATCATTGACTTCTTGCATGGGCAAACCGATTTGAAGAGCAAAGTATGATATTGCTAAATGACAATAGGCATTCTGATTAAGAGAACGAGCCTTCTTTTCAGTTAACTCTACCATACTTTTACTCTCTTCAAGTTTCTTTACCCTAAGTTTGAATGATTCCAACTCCAAGCTATTAGATAAATCGTACATCATATCTCAACCGCATTAAATGCTCGTTTAATTAATTCTACCTTTGCATCAAAAAGGCAAATCGTCTGAATTCCCTTGTGGTTGCGCTGGCTGCTGTCTTGGTGGGTATGGATTTTGTGGGTTCGTTGGATTCGCCACACCAGCCATATTAGCAGAACTTGCCATAGCTTGTTGTGCTGCCTGTGCGCCAGTCTGAACATTACCACTATATCCACCACCTTGTGCAGGAGATTGCTGTGATATTCTACTAACTGCCCAAGCGCGAATTTGGTTAAAATATCTGCCTTGATATTCGCGTGCGTCAATCTCAAAGCTGACATTAATAACCTCGCCGAGATGAATGCCGAAATTAACAATTCTGTCAGCACCAAAAACATCAAAAGCCAACTTTTTAGGATATTGCTCTTGTGTTTCTATTACATAGGTCTGAGATTTCCACTCACCTCTTGCAGAAACGCCGCTTCTTTCAGGTAAAACGGCTATAACCTTTCCTTGTAGTTCCATTATTACATATTAATAATTTCGTCAATAAACTCATTTGCCAACATAACCCTAGCTTCCATAAGCATTACATCGTCTCCATTTCTCTCAATCTCAGCCCAATGAATAGGCTTAGATAACCAAGGGCAGTACGTAATGAATATACCGCTAGTAGCACCAGTACAGCTCATTTCTGCCATCATCTGCCAGTAGTACTTAGGCTCAACTTCTTTGAGTGATGCAGCATCGTGGATAAGTGTGCGATACTTCATATAAGTATTGATATTCGGACACTTGACCTCAATAATCTTAATATCGCCGCCATCACGGCTATAGATTGCGCCATCAGGTGAAGCCGCGAAGAAAGGGATTGTGTCGTGCTTACAAGAAGAAACTTCCGCAATCTCTACACCCTCGTTGAGTTGAACAAAACAAGCCTTTGCTTGGTCTTCCATATCAGCACCCCACTGCATAGCCTTGGTATTCACGGAAACTTGGTCGATGTAATCTTGAAAAATATCATCATCATTCAAGAAATCGGGATTAAAAAGACGTTCACCTGCGATTTGATAAAGATACGCTTTTGCTGTCTCTGAGAAAACCTCATCTTTCTTGCGCCCAGACTTCATAAGGTCAGCAACCTTAGACCCTGTGATGTGACCGACCCTATTTCTGAACCACGTCAAACTCCGTTGTTCTATATTGTCGGTAATCATTTCTTTTCCTCCTTCTTGGCGGCATCAGCCTTGGCAGCTTCAGCAGCCTTTGCAGCAATATTCTCTTTCTTCTCGCTTTCGATGTTGTCAACATACTCTGGAGCGAAAGCATCAATATCCAAATCTTGAACATCAGAAGTATTGGTATTGATAACCGATTGGTCGAAAGTAACCGCATTCTGCATTTCGATTGATTTAGGCGCAAACTTCAAGATGGATTTGAGAACCGTCTTCTGAGCCATTGCATCGAAGTCAGACTTCCAAGGAGAATTAAAACCTGCTCTGAAAGCCTGACTAAACTTTGTGGCGTGAGCCTTTACCTTATCAATATCCCAATAAGCAACCTTCGTGAAACCATTGAGAAGTTCAAACTTAGCCATATAACCGATAACCTTATCTGACTTCTTTTGTTTCTTGTCGAAGACATATTCTTCATCGAACTCATCACCTGACACGTATTCACCTTCATGAACAGGAGCAGCGAGAATTTTCTTAAACTGACCGCTTCGTTGGCAAAGTTGGAGCAATCCTAAGTAACCAACTTGGAACTGAGCTTTCTTTCCATAAGGAATGATATAGCATTGACCCAGTGTAGGGATAACTTGCAACTGCATTGTTGCTGCAACCATAGCAGCACCGATAATACTCATAGGTTCAGCATTGCGAAGCTGCGGATTTCCGTTAGCTACACTGATAACCGAACTCATAAAGCTATTAGCCATTTGTGGGCTATTCCAAACCTCGTTGAGTTTTCCAACTACGGCAGGTGAGTGCATCAACTCACCGAGCGACATATTGTTTTGTTGTGTCGCAACTTGTGTATTACTCATTTTACGTTTAAAATCTTAAAAATTAATCACTCGTATTTCCATTCCCAATCCTTGCAAACGTAATCACCATTGTAGCTTGCATTAGGGTCTTTGCAGACTTGGAGAAATATACAATCGTGGCAGCTTCTTTTGTAGAAAGTTGCGAGTTTACTGTTTGCCATATATCAGAAACGTTTAATGAACTCTATCAATATAACTAAAGTACGTCTCCACCATTACAGAACCAGTAGTTGTAGGTCTCTCATAATAATGTGGAATCGTACCTAACTTTCTGCCATCACCATCTTGGTAATTCAGAAAAATAGCTCTAGCCGCCACTTTTCTTGACTTGTTTGCAGTAAGTTCCATCAAACAAGCATGTAACTTGCGTTGATGGATTACTGCATTAGCCATTCTTGGCGGCATAGATGCTATAAGTTTGTCGATTCTACTCATTCTTTTCCTCTTTATTTTCGGAAGATGGAGCGTGATGTTCAAATACATCGAAGACCTTGGTTTCGTTGAGACCTACGATGTCGTAATCAATCATTGTCTTGCCCATCGCATCATCAACGTATCGAAGAGCACGTGCCAACGACTTAGCCTGAACCAGATAAGTTACGTTAGAACGCTTCTCCTTCTCACTCTTCTCATCAATGGTTATGAATTGCAACTTACAAGTATAAAATTTATCATCATCGTCAACATCAGAGAAGAAAATCTCATTATAGCTAGCTTTGCCAAGGTTGCTGACCTTTAACTCACCACTTACGTAAACAGACATCTCTTCGATGATTGCACTCTCTGCCTCAGTGAAGCTCAAGGCATCCACAACGTAAGCCTCAGAAACGACCTTTTCTGAACCATCTTCCATGGTCTTCTGATATTTAACTTTGGTTTTAAACCAAGTACCTGTTCTAATTCTCATATTTTTTATTTTAAATTTTATTTATATTGCCATTTGAACCCGCCTGCACTTTTAGCTTTTCCATTTGCACAACGAATAATATCGCTCCTACAAATATTTGTTTTTGCACTTGCGTCATAAGTTCCAATAAACGTTTTTACGACATTACCTGTTTGTATATCAATTTGACATATCTCTTTCGATAAATGGCTTTTTGCTCCTCTTTCTCCTTTGTTCACAGGTTGTCTTCCCATTTCTCGAAAAGAATAAAGGGTATTGTAAGAATAGGTACACCACTCTAAATTAGAAACTCTATTATCAGTTCGTACCGCATTCTTATGATTAATTACTGGATAGTCATTAGGGTTATCTATGAAAGTTATAGCTACAAGCCTATGTACAAAGTAAACTTTTTGCTTTCTATCTTTTGTCAACCCTACCGTATAATATCCACCTCTTGCTAGAGTATATTTTAGATTCCTTCCCAAAATCACTCTATTTTGGTTGTATTTTCCGTTTCTTACAATTTTATCATAACTTCTTACAATACCACTAGATGAAATCTTATACAATTTTTCATATCCAGGAATATCATTCCATATTTCTGTATCACCTCTAATATTTACAACGCTACTTCTCATTACTCACCATCCTTTCCATTATCAGCCAAAGAAGCAATCTTATCAAAGAGTTCTTTGGCAACGTTGCCTTTGATTTCGATGCACTTTACGTTGCTGTCACCATCGTTGTCACCATCACCGTCACCTTCGCCATTGTGAAGTGTTTCATTCTCGCTCTCCAGGCGTTTGCGAAGAGCCAAATTCTCGTTGTTGTGCAACAACTGGTCGAGAATCAGTACACAGTTTGTCTTCTCAATTTCTTTGTCATTGCGAACAACCTCATCAGTACCATTGATGATTTTCACCAATTCATCGTACTCTTCCTTTGTCTCACAGTTACGTGCGACACAACCGATAACCTTAAAACGGTCAATCTCAAAAACCAACTTAATTTTGTCTTTTGCCATAATAGCTACATATTTAATTAAACAATAATAATCTTTCTCTTTCTACTCTTTTCTTTTTGCATCGCTTTACGCTAGCCTTGCAAAGTTCAGTATTATTTCTGTAATAATCTCTTTGCTTTTGCAGTCTTTCTTCACGATTTCTCATATATCTTTCGTGGTCGAGCTGACTGCGCCTTGATTCACTTCTCATTTTGCTAATCTTCTTTATCCAGACCTAGCATCCTCGCTATTGCGCCAACGACTGCGAACATAAGAGCTGTTGCAGCAAGTGCAAATAAAATTATACTCATAAATCAAAACATTTGATAACTTTTTTGCCGCATACAGTCTTGCTTGCGAAGTTGATTATCTCAGTAGCAACTACAAGAACAAGCATAGCAACAAGATAGCTAATATAAAACATACCTTTCATTATTTGAAAACTTCTTTAATTGTTTCTAAATTAAATTTGTGAAAACATGAAAAATAACCAGCTATATATACAGTGAACATACTCTTAGCTTTAAGATTAAAATATTCATCATCACAAAAATCTAACATCTTACAAACAAATCCCCAAGGTTCATTTTCAGATAAGCCGATTTTTTTCAGAATATCAAAATCTGGTTTTACCAAAGGGTCTGCTCGCAAGTCTTCAAGCGTTAATCTCGCCATTATACACCTCCAATACTTTGTAAAAAAGCCTCGGCAGTTGGCAAAATTTAAGTGATGAATCCTACAAGAATCGTATTGACTATTTCCCGATGGTCGGTCGGAACTGCCTTGGCTCGTTAAACATTGACCTATTCTAAAGACATCTAAAGTACCGATGATAGCCGCCAAATTTCAAGAGTGCTACTATTTCCAGCAGTACACCATTATCGTTCTTGCCCAAGGAACACTATCATCGGTGTGGGCTACATGGTTATGAATGAAAACTAGCTTCAAAAAAATCGGTGCAGTGCTCAGACTATTACATAGTGAACATCACGCAAGTTCCACCACACCGATTCACGTGAATCGCATATATAAGGGCAATGAAAAATTACATATCGAACAATTTAGGTGTATTTGTATCAGCCTCGGCAGCTTTGCAATTCTTTACAGCTTCATTAAAGTAACTATCCTTTAATTCAAAGCCAACGCCAAAGCGACCCATCTTAATTGACTGATATACCTCAGAACCGATTCCAAGGAATGGTGTAAGAACCTTATCACCCTTGTTGCTCCAAAGAGTTATTGCTCGCTCGATTGTATCCAGCTGTAAGGGGCAATTCTTCACAATACACCCCTCTGCCGTGTATGAATGGTCTTCATCAACAGTAATGTTGTAAACGTCACTAGTATATCCATCCTCAACTTCCTTAACTGGTTGCCAATATCCTTCATTATCAACTTTTCCAAATTGATTTTTTAGGCTCAAAACACCAATCCATTCTTGATTGCAGTGAACTTCTCTTCCTTCAATCGTAGATGTGCGTTCACCCCTACCAGCGTAAATAGCCATTGTCTTTCCGTACACCCTTTGTGCAACAATATTAAAGCCTAGTAGCAACGCTCTAGATATAGATGTAAACATAATCTTGTTTCCATGGTTATATCCATCACTAGACAAATATCCATCAAAAAGACTTTGGCTTTTTCCCTTATTTAGACTAATAGCCTCGTAAGGAAGGACTTTATTTGCAGCTCCGAAACCAATCTTCTTTATCATTTCTCTAGCATTATCTGATAAATTCTTCAAGCCTATTTGGGTACAACCATTTTTATGGCTCATAGAACCTATGTAATAACTAGCTACTTTTGTCATAAAATAATCGAGTTTGTTATCACCAATAGAAACAAAGAATTGATGCCCTCTGCAATCTACGTGACCATCAGCACACCATCTACCAATTATCCACCATTCTTGGTTTGATATTGGCGAATCAACAACTGGCGGTAATTTCTGATTTACGTACTTACCTGATAAAGTTGAAGCTTCATTCCATTGTATTTCTGATACGAGAATACGCTTCTTTCCTCTAATGATTCTATCTCTAGAATAAATCTTATGATTAGGGGTGCATATTAAGTTCGGTACACCCTTTGCCTTTACCTTGATACACTCTTTATTGATACCAGTTTTCTTTGTGACAAGAACTTTTCTCCATTTTCCTGTATGTGTCAATGTTTCATCACCAACAACAACATTTTCAATAGGTATATATCCTCGTTTAGTAAGAACCAAAGTTCCTTTTGCTAAACAGATATGTTTCTCGTCATTCTCGTCACGCCCCTTAACGCCATTAAGCGTTTTAGAGTAATCAATATCCATCCACACAGGCGAAGCGTACTTCTGCCAAGTGTCAACAGATATATCACAATGAATCGGATGCTCATGTTCTCCTTCCTTGCGGAATACCATAAGATAGTCAGGGATGCCGACACGACTCATAGCCGCATCTTTCTTTACTTGCTTATGGAGAAGACCGAGTGCCTTTGTTCTCTGCATTTCGGTTACAGGATTCTTCCAAATCGTTACTCTTGAATGATAAATGAAACCTACTTCTTGGAATGCTTCAAGAATCATACCTGAGAAGTCACGAAGACCAATATATCCTTCCTTACCCTTCTGAATAGGCAAGTCCATGCAATGAACGGCAACGTTACGACCGCTCCAAAGAACTCTATACAATTCCTTGACAAGATATTTGAAGGCAGTAAAGAACTCCTTATAGTCCTTTGAATTACCCATATCCTCTAACTTATCGGAATATGTGTAAAGTTCCGCAAATGGTGGAGAGAAAATAGAGAAACCTATACTCTCATCGGGAACATTCTGAATGAGCTGTACGCAATCGCCTAGGCGAATGTCACAGTTTTTTGATTGATACTTGTTGTCAACTTCCATCTTCTTTAACTTTATCTGATTATTGATGTTACGACACATAGCTTCGGTCATAGACTTCTGCATTTCAAGGAACTGCTTTTGCTTTTCCTCGAATGATGATTTCACGTTCTGCATCGTATCAAGAGTAATGATGTGGATATTCACCTCATCTTTCTGACCGAAGCGATATGAACGTCTGATACCTTGATAGGTAGCTTCAAATGAAAAATCAAGTGAAGCAAACATCTGATTACGGCAGTTCTGATAGTTAAGACCGAATGATGCAATCTTCAACTTAGTGACAAGCACCCTAAACTCGTTGTTAGCAAATCCGAGCAACTTATCTTTCTTGTATTGCTTGCTATCACTACCTTTAACCTCAACTGCATCGGGAATCAGTTCACGAAGAACCTTGCCTTCCTCATCTTGCCCAATCCAGATAATCCAATTCTCAGAAGAAGCATTAACAATCTCAGCAACTCTTTCAAGACGTTGCTTGATAGTTCTTCTAAGCTCTTTATGGAAATCCGTTGCAGACACAGCCATATCATTAAAGAGAGCACCATTATCTTTCTTCTCGGTAACGATGTAGTCTTCAATAACATTCATCGGTGGGAGAATATATCCATCATCGCTAAAACCAATATCAGATGGCTTACTGAGCATGACTGCCCAAGTAGAAACGAAATCCCAAAAATCTTGTTGTGCATGACCTTTCAGTCTCCAATCAGATGTAGAGCCGCCATCATGTACAAAATACATCGCAAGCATTTCGTTTCTTGTCATAATATTCAAGAACTCTGCATGATTACAAAGCTCGGTGGTATCGTTTGGAGAAGGAGTTGCTGTACAGCACAACTTATAAGGTGTATTCTTGAAATCCTCAATAAGTGCGGTCCTTGTCTTACCTGCAAAGTTCTTCAATATAGAACTCTCATCAAGAACAACACCACCAAATAGATAAGCATCTATATTATCCATATTGTCATAGTTGGTAATATAGATACCAGCCGCAAGGTCTTGGTCGAATGTCGTAAGAGCAATCTCAGTTACTTTGTACCCGAAATGAACTCCTTCTTTGATTGTCTGACCTATAACACCCAATGGTGCAAGAATAAGAACAGGCTTATTAATGTGATTTACCACTTGTTGTGCCCATTCTAATTGCTGATACGTCTTTCCCAATCCACAGTCTTCAAACATAGCAAAGCGACCAACTTTCAATGCTCGCTTAACACAATACTTCTGAAATGGGAATAGTTGAGGACTCAAATCACTATCCTCAACGTCAAAACCGCTTTCTTGAACGGCAGTCTGTTTTTCTGAGAGAAATTTCAGATAACCGTCTAATTCTTTTGTATTCATCTATTAAACTGTTTTTAAAAGGATGCTTCGTTTCCGAGGTTTCAAAAGGCACACCATCTGCCAAACTTACGAGAGGTTTTATTTCCTCTTATGGTGCGTTCCCAATTCATGCTCTTGCCCAAAGAACAACTCCACATCCTATCTACGACAACCTTAGTCAGCGTAGGGGCGGTTTTACACAACTAACTAACTAAAACAATAACTATTTCCGTCAGGTGGATAGTCGATTATATTCCATTCATTCTTCTTGATATGGATAGCTTCACGGAAAACCACAAACGGCTCACCATTATGACGTTTCTTGTTGTGTGCGACAATCTTGTTGATACACCCCTTGGCAGTTATTCTGAACTCCCTGAGAGAATGGGTGTACTTAGATTTCACATCACATACAATCAATTTTCCGTCTTCCCAAAATATGAAGTCTGGTTTATAGCTATGACCGCTAACCATCAGTCTTTTATCGTACCGAACCTTTGTTTTGAGTTGTTTCGGCACAAGCATATAAAGGGATTTGAATATGTTGAGTTTCACTTGCCTGTGAATACAGGAAACTCGTTTATCAGCAAGAAGAATTTGGTGATACAGATATTCTTCCCTACTATCGTACTCAGTACCATCTTTCGATGTGTACTTGTGTTGAACAACTCTTACACCCATTGGTCTCCTTCTTTTGCTGGATTTTTGAAAATTCTATTATATGCTTCGCATCCAACTCTCTGCCATTGTTTGCTTGCAAACTGAACTATATAATCACCTTCCCTAACAAAAAGGCTACCTTTTGTCTCCGTTGCATTCAGATAAACAGTCAAAATGCCATCAACTATTTTGTCTGATTTATAACATTCAAGGGTTCTTATTATATCAATATTTTCTTTTTTTACCCTAATATCTTTTATTATCTTCATTCTGTTAATTATATAAAACAAAGATGCGCTATTTTTTATCCCAAATTTCTCTTTCGTCTTTTTGTACGAATGGCAATTATTGTAAAATTCCAACACATCTAAATAATCATAACGTCTTTTTCTTGATAACTTTGCAATCTTCAAGCTCTTATCTCTATTCACCTTTTTCATATCCCAATAATTCTCCTTGTAAGAACCGATAGCGATATTGCAAGGTCTATTATCTGTCGCAACATCGTTCAAATGTCTAACTACTTGAGCTTTCAGAAAATCCTCACCATATTTTTGAAAAGCGCATAATTGATGATGCATAACGTGATAGCATTTCCCATCTATCATAATATTTGTACCAAGATAACGAATAGCACGTATCGTTCCTGGGATAATCTTTCCATTGTGAACCATATTTCCGTCTTCGTTAATCCTATACCCACGACGATATGCTTCAATTACACCTAATTTTGAATTTGAAATTTTTGTTTTATCCATACATACAACATTAAATTAATATTACATAATCGAATGATGTTTAAACCCTTTCAGCGTTTTTAAGTGGTCTCGTATATAATCTTCATATTCTTTTCGCTTAAAACCTTGGCGGCAGACTAACTTAATAATCTGACCGCCAAGGGAAAACAGCCTAATTTAAAATTTAATCATTTCTATATGACAAAGTAAAAATGCGCCCTTAGATGGTATCGAGCCATCTTCTCTACATACTGGTCGGAGCATTAAATCTGCGTATGTAGCGCATTACCTAATTGCTTTAAGGGCATAACTCAACGACTTATCACAAGCAGTTGAGAAAAAAAGATAAATTATTTAAGTAAAAGAAACACTTTAAAAAGTGTATAATAAATAAAGCACTACTACTTTCACAAGCAGAAGTATATAGATGAAAAAATTACATTTTATCCAATAGATGTGTAGTTCTAGACTGACTCGAACAATCTCTAAGAGAACCAAAATCTCTTGTGCTACCGTTACACCATAGAACCTTTTAAAAGCATACCATTCTCACGAATAATATGCCTTTCGATTATAATAACTAATAAACCTTGCTTTTTATCACCTGAAAAAAGAGTGTTGCTGTGCAGGATTCGAACCTGCGACCTCTAGGATATGTACCTAGCGAGCTACCAGCTGCTCCAACCTGCGATTTGTGCAGCCTATCTTCACAGACGAGCTGCATTCTCCTTATTTCAATTCAGATTTTGATAATAATAAACAATCAAACAAGTAAATAAACCTTTCTCAACCGAGAGGTAAAACTCTCGAAAAACATTTAGAATCGTATTGGAGATACTATCGGACTCGAACCAATATTTTCCTACGATAAGAATGGTATCTTTCAGTTGTAGGGTTGTGCTTCCATTACACCAAATATCTCTTTATTGCTATTTAATTAAAGCATGAGAAGTATTTCAACTTCAAAATAGTGTTAAAGTCTCATTCTTTGACTCAACCCCTATATGGAGTTGGCTAGACTGCTATCTTTGTAATCATCATTATCCTTTGCTTTCCACGACAATTCTTCTCGCTTGGCTGGATGCCAATATCATTTCCGTGGTAGTTCATCGGTGATAATTTCATCAATAACAGAATTACTAGTCTTACGTATGTCGCATACCCTTTCGTAATATCACCGCGTGCCAGTGCCGCTCCTTTACTACAATTCTTATATGCGCATACTATTCTGTGCATTTTATCAATATGTCAAAGAACTTGTTCTTTTATTTCCCATTTGCACATAAAGTACTAAACGGAATCAAAAAGAATTGCGGTAACGGCAGGATTCGAACCTACGACCTATCGGTTAACAGCCGACCGCTCTGACCAACTGAGCTACGAAACCATATTGGGCGAGATTAAGTCAAAAACGAAATGGAATACTCGCCCATTTACCACGCTTGGTAAGTATGAAACAAAACTTCATTAATACACACGATGGCTTTCAAGCAGATTATCTATATCGCTTGCGAGGAAGAATGCAGAGTGACCTATCATGCAGTGTGGTAGCTTTCCGCTCTTTCTCAACTCAACGATGAATGACTTTCCCATACCTATGTATGATGCAGCTTCATCAGTTGATAGCCATTTCTTAGCAATCTTTTCGACCACTACTTTCTTCTTCGGTGTTGCCATTTTATTATTCTCCTATTACTTTTCAAGCATCCTTTGCAGAAATGTTTTTTCGTTTTCTAGGCACTGTACTCGTTCTTCAAGTCTCGCCTTTTCAATTCGCAAAAGAGTCACATCGTCAAGATTTGCATCGCATTGAATCTGGCTTTCACCTTTTCCGTAAGCGAGCCACTGGAGGTTTACACCCGTAGCCTCACATATAACCATCATTGTGGCTTTCGTGAAGTTCTGCTGACCTTTCAGCATCTTATACAGATTAGAGCAGTCGATACCAACAGAAGTAGCAAACTCCCTTGTTGTCTTGTATTTCCCTGCGTCAATAATCTCCATAACTCTCCGACGAACATCTTCCTGATTATATTCTATCTTCATTATTTTTCCTCAGATAACTATATTTAACCAAAAAAGTTTGGTGGAATGAAGTAAAACCATTATCTTTGCAGTGGATTTAATAGCTTGGACTGGGTTTACACTCCGTCCCACCTTTTTCGTCTATCAGTGTTGAAACTGATTAACGATTGCAAAGGTACGCATTTTACCTCAAACTACCAAACTTTTCCTCAAAAAAGTTGTGGTTGTCTGTGGTATTTTAACCTTTCTTTGCAATAAGTGAGGTTTACTTATATGTTTTATTACAAAAATTAAGAATTATGAGCGACATCACTACAAATTTAAAGAAACTGTACGATATTAGTCGATGTAGGTCTATGAGGCAGTTTGCCAAACTAGTCGATATAGACCAGTCAAACCTCCAAAAGAAAATGGCAAGCAACAATTACACAAAGACTGACGTACAAAAGATATGTTTTCATCTTGGCGTAAGGAAGGAATGGCTAGAGAACTCGGATGGCGAAATGTTCGATGAGAAATCAGCAGTATGCCCTAATGATTGGGTATTCGGTAAACGTGAGCCTAATATAAATATGGTGAACGAGGATAATGCCCATCACAATAAACAGGTAGTTGGAGACGTCTCAGAGAGCGAAATCAATCTGTTGCGTGAGCAGGTGGCAGACCTGCGTAAGCAAGTAGAGAGCAAGGATGCTCAAATCAAGCAGCTAATGGATTTGCTTGCAAAAAAGTAAGAATGCAAGTAATATGCAAGTAAGGTATAATTTTAACACAATATGAAAACAAAGAAACTATCAGTAAACACTATATGTGTTAGGGGTGGCTACACCCCAAAAAATGGAGAGCCGATAGAGCTTCACTTTATGCGATAAGCATTCACACTGAGTATCAGTATTTTACAAGATTTAACGAGTAAAATATACTGTAAAAAACGCCCGAAAAACCCCGTAAATATGATAAAAACTGATAGACTTTGCAAGTAATATGCAAGCTAATAGGAGATAGAATTATGAAGGTTTACGTTGAAGACAAAACATGCAAGGTGTATTTCTCCATCACTCATAAGTGTAAGAGATTCTATATATACACAGGATTGCAATCGACAGAGAAGTTTGATGGTATGGTATTTCCTCGTTCAGACAAGTCTGCAAAGGCAAAAACTAAGCGACTGGCAGAGCTATATTCAAGCGTGGAAGACTATATACTGATGCACAAGGGTGAGGATGTTCCGATGCTAAAAAGCCATCTGAAAGAGATTATAAAGGGTGGCAAGGTAGCTGAGAAGAATTTCCTCGACTATATGCAGATGTGTGCAGATTCCAAGAATCTGAAAGCTGGCACGAAGAGAGTGTATGATGTGACTATCATCAGAATCAGAAACTACGATGCTAAGTGTACATTTGAAACCATCACCAAAGACTGGCTCGATAAGTTTGTGAAGCATGAATATGAAAGAGGACGAATGCCTAACGGAGTTCATATTGACTTGAGAAATATCAAGGCAACATTCAATTGGGCAATTGACAACGATATAACGACCCTATTCCCATTCCGTAAGTACGTACTTCCACATGAGGAAACAAGAAAGCGTTGCCTTTCTCTAGAACAGATGAGACAGTTGCGTGATGCAGAGTTCCACACTAACCCTCAACGTGAATCAAGGGATTTGTTCATGCTAGGTTTCTATTTGATTGGCATCAATATATCAGACCTTCTCGATTTGAAGCCAACAGACCTTCGTGGCGGCAGAATATGCTACAAGCGCAACAAGACAGGACGATTGTATGATATAAAGGTAGAACCAGAGGCGTTGGAGATTATCAAGCGATACAAAGGCAAGAAATATCTTTTGAAGTATAAGGACAACAGTAAGTTCAATCTCAAACACTTTGAGAGCAATCTGAACACTAGATTAAAGAGACTAGGCAGATTCAGAGAATATAGTAAAGAACCGATGTTCCCCTATCTTTCCACCTACTATAATCGCCATACGTGGGCAACGCTAGCAAGCGAGATTGATATACCGATAGAGACAATTGGCAGGGCATTAGGTCATGCGATGTGGGATAATGCGGTAACATCAACCTATATTAAGTATGATACCAAGAAGATTGATGAAGCCAACAGAAAGGTCATTGACTACCTGAATGCCGATTTAGAGTGTAACAAAGACAACAAATAAAACTCAAATGATGTTTTGAGTTTTCTGAAATGGCAAATAAAAAAGGGAGGCTATTAACCTCCCTTTCTTGCTATTTATCCGATAGAATAGTTTCTATCTTCTTACGATAGTCAACAGAGCCATCAATGAATGCGTGCATAAACAAACTACTATCGTTTATTGGCACGCTGATAGGCTCGTTGATGAAGTCCTTTGTGACTTCCGAGTTATTCACCAATGCAGAAACAAGTCGTTTCTTTTCGTAATTGAAACCTTGTGTAAATCCTGCGGCGAATGGTGTAAGCGAGTGAAAGAATGGCGTTGGTTCTTCACTCAATTCCTGTAATTTCTGTTTTAATGTCTTTTCTGCCATATATTACATTTTACAATTTAAATACTCTTGAAACTGTTCAAACGAACAACTTACAGTAAACTCTTCTCTGTTTACAACGACATGTGTATATCCATCCAAACCACGATAATAATAATCTATTCTGTTTGGGTTAACATAAGTGATACCTAATTCTCTAGTTGTTATCTTTACTATCATCTAGCAACTCCTTTTCTAATTTGTAAATATTGGATTTTGCTGATTCTATATCCCTATCACAATCATCTGTATATCTAATCAGCTCCTTAGATGTGATATGAAATTTGCAATACTCAACAAATGCACGTTCCTTTCTGAATCTTGCCTCGTAAAGTCTAGCACGATAGAAATTTAACGAGTTCTTCCAGTTCAACTCCTTTGCCAAGTCAACAGCTTTCTTTTCATTATCGTTACACTCTTTCGCTAGTTTAAGTGCTTCGCCATACTTTTTAAAGAAAAAGTTAATAAAGAGAAACGCAATCGCCAAAAGCAAATACAAAATAGCTGGCTCAAAACGCTTGATAAACAGATAGCATACGCCAACCATAGCTACCAGTAACACGCTGACGTTGCCGATAGTAACAAACCCTAATACTTTCTTAATCATTTTCTTCATATTTTTTGTCCATTAATTTGTTAAGACGCATATAGAAATACTCATCAGATTCTCCTCTATTTTTGAATACTAAATGATTTTGCTCCAGGAATCCAAGGATTATATCAATGCTTTTCTTTCCTAGATTTCTAAGATTCTTTAAAGAATTAACATCAAGCTTTCTTAGTAAATCGCCAACCGTATATACTTCACTATATCTAAATATGTTCATAATACGTACAGGAAAACCGAAATTGCCGATATTCTCAGATAAAATCTTTGGCGGAATAGCAATATCACTAGTAGGTTTATCACCCTTCTCACGTCTGTAGGAATCAAAATCCATCTGCATATCCTTAATTTTTTTTGTTCAGTCTTGCAACCTCAGATACTAAATGTTTGTTGGTAGAGATATGCTCGATAATCGTAATTTCGTTACGTGATAACTTATCGCATGTCTTTTCTACTATCTGACGAATCCTAGTTGGTGTCAGGTCATACTCATCGGCAAGGTCTTCAAAAGTCTTACCTTTGATAATCCCTTTTAGTATTTGGGATTCACGATAACTAATATGCGGCGCAATATCTAGATAAGAAATGGCATCTATCGCCACAAATAACATACCTATTGCATTAGCTGATAATTGCCCCTTTGCTGTAGCAGCGTTTCTCGTTTCGGCAAGTTCTATATTAATAGCATTCTTGCGCTCTTTGAGTTCTTTGAGCTTATCATCTATAATCTTTTCGTTGACTGCAAGCATTTTGTACTTCTGAGCGTACTTCTCAATATCCTCGCTATTCACATACACGATATTATGGTCTTTATAACTACCAATCAGACCCTGCTCTATGTAGTTACTAATAGTCTGCCTTGATACTCCCAGTATCTCGGCAGCTTTACTTCTTGTGATTCTAGCCATATTACTAACCATTTTATTGTTTCAGATTTAAATCTGCCAATCTCAGCTCTAGCTGCTGAATAACGTTGTCGATTGTCTTCCCCTTATAGTCAAGAGCAATCTCCTTCAATACTGCAATCTGAGCTTCAATTCTAATTCTGTCTCCCACTGTCATCATAATCAATATTGTTTATTAAGATGCGGTGCTTGTAAAGTTGTAGTGTACAACATAAACATAACCGCCATACATCTTTCCGTAAGTAACCTCTATGAAGTCAAAGATAATATCTCCACAATCCTTGTATGGAATCAAAGTTTCAGTAGGGAACGCTTTGTATTTCGTATAGTGGCGGCTTACTTCTTGCGAAAGCAACTGCTTGAAAATATCCACTTCGCCATACTTTGTGAATACACCTTTGAACTCGTTTTCGTTGTCTATAGCAACAACTACTCCAAGTTCTTTCTTGATACGTACACCATTACATTCCTCATCACTACCTACGGTTGATATACAAAGAATCCCTTTTATCTCTTCCATACGCTTACTTCATTAAAACATCAAACAAACCTGCCTTGTAAAGCAAGAAAGTAAAACATGCCCAAAACATCAGACGATACCAGAAGTTAACCTTTACATAAAGACTGTGCGCCATCATTGAACACCCTAAATCAAAGGCAATCAAAACTAAAATAACAACTAATTCAAACATATATCAATTTCTTAAAATGTGAACACTAACAGCCTTGTTTACTAAATCAGGCTGCGACTCATTAAAACTCTTGATAAAGTTACGTTCCATTTCTTCAGGAAACATAGCTTTTTTCGGTTTCGGCATTGATAACGTGCCTACTACTTTGTACCCCCCCCCCATAAGGGTGATTACACACTTTCGAGTGATTGTTTCTTCTCCAAACATATTATTCTGTTTTATTTGTGTATATTACTTAACTTTCAGAACAGATGGCAAATATTTCTCTACATACTTCTTTCTCAAATATTCTATTACATGGTCGTATGAGCGAAGAAAACCATCATTAATAAGCATTGCAACTTGTATCTCCATATTAAACAATTCGTATTGTTTTTCTTCTTCTCCTTGCTTATTTCTCATTTCATGTTCGTGCTTTCCGAACACAACATAATTTATCGCTTTTGCTACTTTACACATAGCTACTGGCATAAACTTCTTACTGACAATTTTACCAATAGATGTACCAAGCTCTTTGTACGCATCACCTGCATCATTTCTATATTTCAACATTTGGTCGTACACAAACTTTATAACTTGAACCTCAAATCGTGGATTGAGCCACATTGCAAATTTAACAAAGAGAATAGGGTGCATCCAAGTACCTCCACCTCTATCAGACCTTGCTTTCGATTTTACATACACAGAATTTTGGGTATGTAGATTTTCTTCCTCCATCAAAGCATTGATGAACTCCTTGATTCCTTTGTTATTGAAGAAATCATCAAGGTCTTTCTTTACATACCCAACTTTTTGGGTATCATCATTATGCTCAACAAACTCATTCCATTGTTTGAGCAAGTTTGTAGCATTGAACATACTATCTTTTGTTCTTTGCTCGACCAAAAAATTACCCATTGGTCTCTTCATTACTTGATTTGTAATCATCTTCCCTATATTTAATGATTTATAATTAATATTGTTCCTTATAAAAAGGTTATATGAAACAGGCAATAGACCTCTGAGAGAGTGGTTCTCCCCCTTCTGCCTTCAGTTCCTGCGGTGTCACCATGCACCTCTTGTGACGTGGGTTTTAAGTCTGTGTAGCCGAGTGTATTTAGCCGACAAGCCACCAAGACTACTTGCTTACTCTCGAAAAAGAATAGGGAAAGTGAAAACCCTATCCTTTGTTCGTGTTGCGCTCCGAACTCTGGATAGGGTTTCGTATAGGGAAGTGAATAATCACTCAAATATACTTATATGTCCGCTGTTTAGTGCGCAACTTCTAACAAGCACTGCAAAAGTACATAAATTCCTGCGAACCACCAAATTAGCTGATTTCTCATTAACTCGCTTTATTGTGGATAAATATGGATAACCTATATTTAATATGCTTTACGGGGATTTACGACTTTAACCTTTCTAAGTTTAATTAACACAAAAAATGCCCTGCACCACCAAAAAAATGATGATGCAGGGCGATATGATAGGTATAAAAGAAATGCAATAGGAAAGCCCCACCATTGAGCATCAACGGCAGGGCTGAGATAGATATATGAGTTCCAATATGATAAATTCATTGCAAAGATAGGCAAAATATCGGGGAACTCAAAGAGATAGTGAAAATTTCTTCTGTAAGCGGTTAAAATAGTCTGTTGGTAAGATTTATCGGTTCGATAGTTTCATAGGCTTAGATAGGGGCTAAAATAAATCCTCGCCTACCACAATAGGTAAGCGAGGAACTATATATGCACGATTACTTAGTCCTTAATAGCCTCATTGACCTCGTAATCCATAATCTTTGCCAAAGTGTTGCTGATTAACGTGCTCATTACGTTGTACTGGCTGGCAAACTTATCGTCTATTCTGTCATTCACAAGCACACCATACTCTTCCTTGGCTCTATCGACCTCGCTCATAAAGTCCACGTACACCTCACGTAACTTGATGAGGGTCTTAGCCAACTTTGGCTGCTCCACGTTCTGCAACAATGTTGCATTGATATTCTGTCCGTTCATATTCTAATCTCCTATTAATTTAAATTGAGTGATGTCTGGCTGTTTAAGCCAACAATGGTGAGCAATTCCATAAATGTAGCATCATACCAACGTATCTGTGTCTGCTGCTGAAACTTAGGGTCTTGCTGATTCTGTCCGTACTTGTCAAAGGCTGGAGTGATAACATACCAGCTATGCACCTTTCCTCGCTTTCCTGGGCGAGTAGCGTGCTTTACTACTCCTTTGAGTTCAAGCATACGATTGAATGCCTGCGCTGAGATACCAACGTTGTGCGACTTCAATAAGTCTGTGGCAGCGTGGGTAATCGGCTTTTCCGTTCCTGCGTTCACTGCATCTGGCAATTCGGCAGCCAATCCGAACTTGTCGCTAATCTTCTTTGCCCATCCGAGTTTGGATGCCTCATTGATGTTGAGGGTCTTGATAGCCCAATCCGCAAACGTGAGGTTGGCTTGAATCTGTTCCTGCAAAGATGGCTGCTGCTGAACTTGAGCAACTGCGTGATGGAACACTCTACGATAAACCTCGAATACTGAGCGAATCTTGCGAGCCACGAAGTACTCTAAGCAAGCAGAAGTAAGGTAATAATCTGTACCACCACTAATAAACGTTCCATCTTCTGACCGCTCCACATTTTGGGGGAGTGGCAGATAATCAACGTTTTCGATGAAATTTGCCTTTAAAGCTCGGACTGCTGCATCTTTGCGAGTGTAAGCCAACTGCCAAACATCATCAAGGTTTACAGAAAACACTTTGTCTTGTTGGTCTAATGCCAACACGCCACGGAAGTAACGCTCAATATCTGATGGGTTACTGTCCTTTGTTAAAATCAAATTTCCGTCCATTACAATTAATTTTAGACGTTAAACAAATGTAGGGTTGATACACAAAGAAGGTGCATCGCTACCCTCTGTCTATGCCTAATTGTGGAAAGCACGCACATACCATTATAATATGCGCAAGGGGCGATACACCTAATATCTTTGATATATGGTTATATCGTATTCTCGTAAGATAAGCGAGCATAAAAAATGCCCCACTGATTTGCAGCAGAGCTTCCAACCTCGCCACAATTATTTATAGACGCTGCAAAGATACGAAAAATATTCCTATCTGCGTGTCTTAGAAGCAACCTTTAACCAAACTTTAACATTTGGTAGTTATTAATTCTTCGATTAATTTGTTTTTGGATATAATAAATCCCCACCTATGCTTGATAGATGGGGAAATGGTTATTCGTCAACGGTCAATCCTTTACGCAAAGCCTTTTCTCTTAATTCTTGGTAAGCTTTTTGCTTTTCGTAGGCATTACCATTTTCATACATGTTGTTTAACTCCTGTAATTCAATCATTTCCTGTCTGTGTTCTCTTTCGATTCGGTCTATTTTCTTTTTATATTCTATATAATGCCAAATGTAATCAATAGCAAATATGACCACAACAAAAGCGACAATACCAAGAATGATTTTCTTTGTTTTACTTAAATTTCTCATATCCGATATTATTTTAATTCACAATCCAATTTCCAAGAAAACTAGAATGGTGAAAAATCAAGCCCTTTTTCTATAAATCTTTCAACATTGAAGAAGTACTGACCTTTATCGCAAAGCTGATATATGATTTTTGAACGCATTTCGCTATCATCATTTGTAATAAGAGGAAGATAGCAGCAATCTTTTGATATGTTGTTCAGAAACTTATCCATTCTATCTCTATCCAGTACTATCATACATTCGTTTTTTGGTGCATTTTTACACATAAGCAAATATATGTCCTCGTCTTGCTCGACTGCACCATACTTATTCTTAACCGCAACCCTACAATTTGCGAGGTAGATGGAATCGGAAAGTATTAAGTCTGAGGATTCTAAAACCTTTCCGTAATCAGGGTCACTCGAAATCTGTCTTTTGAGAAGTCTAGTTAAGCTATTCAAAGAAAACTTCTTGAAGTTAGCAACCTTCGCAATAGAATCTTTCTTTACCTTTGCGATAGAATCTGCTCGTAATTGTGCAGGTGTCTTTTCGGGAACTTTTGGCTTAATGCTGCAACTAGTAGCAAACACCACGGCAATCATAATTGCCATAAACATTAAAATCTTTTTCATTTATAGTGACTTAACCGTGGTGTCGATGGCTATACGATTATTAATCATTATTGTCTATTTCTCTTCCGTTAATGGCTGTATTTACCATAGCTTGAAAATACAGGTAGTTAGCCTTTGCATCTTCTTTACTCATACCTTTCTTGATAAATTCATCATAAACAGCCTTTGATGAGCCATATAGAAAACCTTTATCAACATCATTAATGGCTTCTTTAATTGAGTTTCTTCTGTCCTTTTGGCTTTCCATATCCAAAAGAGCCTCGCAATATGTTGTTTTCCCTTCATCGTCTTTAGCTAACTTAATGAATGTGTACTCCATCTTTGATGAATTGTATCCACCAAAACCATTCTGACCTCTACCAATAAAAGAGATAGTACACATAGAATCGTTGGAGAAAACGACTTTCTCGTTTGTAATTTTGAAAGTTTCTGGATTTTTTGCCAGCTCTTCCATCGTGTCACGTAATTGTATCTTCGCTTTCTTCTCAAACGAATTGCAAGAAGAAAGAGAAATTATGGCAATCATAATTGTCATAAACACCAAAACCTTTTTCATAACTTATTCGCTTATCCGTGATGCGTAGGGCTATAATATTTATATTATTTTCAAAAGATAACGCAATATGCGTCATTATATTGTGTGTATGGCAGAAATTTTAATCTTTATTTCTGCCCATGGCGCAATCGAACAATGTGCCGATTAGCCAAATTGCTATTAAGAATGCCATAACTTATTCCTCCTCTGTATTATTGTTGTTGTTATTCAGTTCCTTATAATACTGCTGAATCTCTTCATCAGTCATACCCTTTTCTCGCATTACACGATAGTTGGCAGAACCACGTCTGAAATATACTTGACTGCCATAGACTGAACGTAGATTATAATATGCACTTCTTACCAGTTCCTTTGTTAGAACCTTGCCAGTGGACGAATAAACACCCATCTGCTGCAACATCATAGCTGCATCCGCAAAGTTAGGTGTAGTCAATTCAGTGAAGTCATTGGTACATTTCTTAACCACGTTCCATATAGCCTTGTTGCAAGGTTTCTCGGCAGCTTCTTTCTTGCGCTTTTCCGATGCTGCCTTCTGTGCATTTGATAAGTCACATTTTCTAGGTCTGCCCAACTTCTTAACGACCTTACCAGACTTTGAGATAAACTCTCCGTCTTGTGCCAACTTCTGCTTGCGTACTTCCAATGCGCTCTGTGTTCTCTCTTGAATGAGTTCACGCTCCATCTGTGCCGAGAATGAAAAAGCGAACAACAACATTTCGTCAATCGCTTTCAGATGGCTGCAATCAAGGTCAATACCCATCTGAACGATAACCAAGCGCACGCCACGTGGTTTCAGTTCGTCGTTTACAAACTTGTTGATGTCGCTCATGGAACGACCGATACGGCTGACCTCTGACACAATAAGAATATCACCCTTATCAAGCATCGGCAACACTACCTTACCAAGGTTTCTATCCTTATAAGATACCTTACCCGACACACCTTCCTCCTTCACTTCGTGAGTAGCTTTGAGATTGTGACAATTCAACCATTCGTTGATTGTTCTTTCCTGCTGCTCCAATGTCTGCTTTTCAGTAGAGACACGACTGTATATTATTACTTTCTGCTTTGGCTCATCATCATCTGTCATGTTTGCCTTTGCGTTGCAGCTTTTGTCAGAACGGCAAAGGTAGTGACCTTCTGCCATCATGCAGTAAGGGCAATCCTTACAGCCGATGTTCACGATGTCGTATGTTACAGATACGCCACCGGTATTGCTAATTTCTATTGTCTTCATTTCTCCTATCTCCTATCCTATCTCTTATTACTATAAACGTTACTTTCTGCTATTTATTATCCACGATAATAGAATGAAACGTAAAAATCATTACTTTAATTCTTGTTCTACAATATCGAAATTATCCCACGTCTCACCTTCGTTGTCTGAGATATGATAGAATGAGCCTGATACGCTGATTTGGAAATCGTCACAATCCAATGAATGCTTATAGCTTTCCAATGTGTTCAGACCTTTGTCTTCCATCGCTTTTCTAGCCTTGTCTATGGTTGAGAATACTTCTGCATCAACCTCAACTGCCTCACCCAATCCATGTTGGTGTGAATTGATAACTACATATACTTTCATAGCTTAACCCTTTCTACTATTTTGAAGTGATTATTCTTATAAAATCTAACAATACGTCTAAGTTTGATTTGGTTAGATAGAAATATTCAAATGTACCTAAACCCCATATACTTTCAGATGTATATTCTGCATGTATATCCATATAAGCAGGTGATACATGAGGAAACTTAAAGCAAGGAATATTCTGATGCTCACGAAACTCTATTTCCTCTGTGATAACATACCCACGAATGAAGAATATAGTACTAAGTTCTGTTTTTGCATCATCAACGTAAGTTGTTCCTATATTGAAGATAGATAAATTGCACTTGCTTATATTCTGCTTAATATATTCCAGTGCCTCTTCTTTTGTTATTGTCTTTTCCATATTGATTAATGTTTGAAATTTGTTTCGATAAACATTATTTGATGAATATCCAAGATGATAGTATCTTTAAGAAATGAGTCGTTTATTATAAGTAGCTCATTCGTTCCGTCTATTCTATACTTGCAATTATTGAAGTCAATATGAAAACGGCTATTATGGATAGCAATGTAAATTACCTTACTTTCTGCTTTGGCTACCTTGATAGCCTTTCTTAATTGATTTACGTTCATTTTATGATGTATTATAAAAGTTTGTATATGTTATTAATTCACTCATTTCTTTGCTCCGTGGAGGTGGCAAAGGTAGTGTGTGTACTACTTTGCCAACACCACATAAGCAATCGCCTACAGCCGCATTTAACGGCTTGTTTGCTGCAATATCCAACCGCATATTGTTCGGCGGAATATCCAAGCATACCGGAACACCGATAGAGATAGCCACAACCTTTGCGGCTGATACCATTTCTTTGCGCTCTGAGACGCTTTCCTTTGTAGGTGGTGTAATTGTCTGCTCGGTGCATTTCTCGCTCGCTTGATGCTCGTTTGGTACATCATTCAAATATGTATGAATCACATCCATTATGGTATTCTCATCTGTATATTCAATAACCGTACAATGAGAAATCATTTCTTCAAACTCGCTTTTCTCTGCTCCGCCATGCCAAAGAAAACTGCCATCGGCTTTAATCTCTGTATATAGGTAATGAGGGTATTTTATCGTATTGTACCCAGAAACTTTATATGCCAACTTATTTTTGAAGTCGATAAATACCTTTCCTTTCCAATCAATCGGCTCGCTCGGTGTACCATCAGGTATGGCTGCAATCTCTTCTTTTGATACCAATGATTTCTTCTGCTGCTCCTTAAATAGCTTTTCCAGTTTAACACCATCCTTAAAGAAGAAAGCGCATCCACGATAGGAATTACTCTTTGTTCGCTTTTCATCAGGCATAAACTCTTTGCAGAATCCCGACAATGTAAACAGTTCACCACAAAATGATACCTTATTGTCTTCTGCTGCAATAACCTCTGTGCCATCAACAAATGTAAGTTTATCGCCTACATTTACACCGATAGCATCAAAGCTAAACTTATTGCTAGACTTATCCAATGATACTACCTTTGCAGTTTTATCCGTTTGCTCTGTTTTCTTCTCTGCAGCGCACTCTTTTTCCTCAGTTGTAACATTATCCACCTTTGCAGGAATAACGTCTTCTGTAGGCTTATTTGTGCGCTCATTTGCACGCTCTTCCAATACGTCTATATCAAATGGAACGTATCTAGTATCTATAGAATAACCTCTATCCTCATATACGGCTGGCATAAGCAAATAGATGTTACCAAGACTATTTGTTGCAACTGCTGCATGAGAAGAAGACTTACCAAGATATAAAGTATCAACACTATCGAAAGCAATAATAGACTTAATCATAAATGATACATCATCAATGGTATGCTGCAATTTGTTTTCGATAGCCAATTCACGCTTGCAATCATCATAAGATAAGGTAATCTTACTTTCTCCAGATAAGCCGTGCAAACTAATAGTATTTGCACCGTCTTTCTTTGCAACCTTACAGAATTTCTTTATCTCATTCCAAGCGTTTTTATCAAAGTGCAAAGCGAGTTCACTTGATACCTTTGGGAAAACGCTCTTCCAATTTGGGTATCTGCCAATGTAGCCGATATTAGAAGTAATACCATCGAACTCTAATTTATTGCATTCCTTACCATTCACACTTTCCTTTGTGGCTGTAACACTATAGACTTCTCCTTTCTTCATTTTCTTGCACATCAAAGCAAATTTCTTTGGGTTGATATAGAAGTTGGATAAATCTCCCGAATGTTCCAATACCTTTGTAGGAAAAGAAAGTAATTTGTGCCCATCACTTGCAACCAAACAATTATTAGCTGCATCCAATATGATATAGTTCATAACAGGGCGCAACTCATCATCGGCAACAAATTTACAAAGCTCGCTCATTCCTTTGCTTACTTCAAAGGTAACTTTGCCCAATAGCTCGCCAGACTCTTCAAATACAAATTGTCTTGCATTTCTGCCAACACTCGCTAGCTTTTCAAAAACTGAAACAAAATAAAAGATATTCTTCAAAGGAAAACTGCAAGTATATGTACCAACACTAACAGCTGTTTTTTCGTCTTCATTTTGCTCATTGCTAAAATTGAACTCCTTATTTAACATATTAGCAATCTCGCTTGCAGTATATGAGCCGTAATCGGCTACCTTTGCCATTTTCTCCCATACTGCAAAGGCTATCTCATACAACTTGTTTAAGATAGCCAAATTCATTTCTTTGTCACTCATATTAGTTACTATTAAATATACATATCCAATTCCTTTTCCAATTCTTCTTTGTTGCATTCAGGGAACCAACTGCAAATGGTATCAATTGCCCACATATAGGAATTTGCTCCATCATCAAACAATATCCAAAACATTTCAGCGTATTTGCTAAAATTACGATTCCAATTATGCTCTTTGTAGCATTTTATGGTACGTTCATATTCGGCTACCAATTCATCTTTGGTAAGCATTCTAATTTCTTCTGAAGTCATATATCCAATTGTTAAAAGTTACACTTCGTAAAATTGCCCATAGCATTTTCCCCAAGCTACCAAAGACAATCGCACACCACCATTTTTAATCGGTGATACGCTTATCTTTTCACGCTTGATACGTATCAGTCGTTTATCGAACTTGCAATAAAAGCGAATAAATTTATCTTTTAACTCGCTTTCTTTTTGCTCGCTTATATGTTCCAAGTGGAGGCTATTATATTCAGCCTCCAACCAATTCTTTATTTTTTCCTTTGTTTCCATATCCAAGTAGTATTTAAAATCTAAATTTCTTCAATAATCAATATTCCAGATACTTTGCTAGAGTTCATAAACTCATTAAAACTATCCAATATACGCTTATCATTAGTTACATTTTCTCCAATAACCAAAGGGTTATTAGTTATTGTTTCCCCAACTGAAAACAGACTATCAATTGCTATTTTCTTGTTTAATGCTTTTAAGTCCTTTTTTGAACTGATAAACAAACGGTACTTTTTCATATTCTTTTCTCCTATCTTTAATTAGTGCCGTGCCAAATCTCGCTTTTGGAGATAGCCTCTAACTACTCACGGCTATAGTAACTTTTAAGCAATATCTTTGTGGTGCAAACGGAATCGAACAATCTAGAGATACCGGCTATCTTTGCACCTATACAATATGTTTTATGATATTGTCTTTTTGCCGTAATAACGCAAATTAAGCATTTCCTTTTGGCTAGTAAGTTTGCAGTTACACAATTTATTATTTGTGCTGTAGGCTGCACCAAGCGCACGCAAACGGCTGCTAGTTGTAGCCGTATTGAAACCGCCATCGGAAAAATACACCTTTCCACGTACTTTTGCGTATATATACGTATCATACAAGCGTACAAATACATTTGCACCCTTAATAATTACTTCTGTATTACTTTCTCTATAGTTAACTTTATTATTTATAGCGTTAACAATTCTTTGTTCTATTTTTCTCATTTCTTTGCGTTTAAAAGGTTATTTACTCTTTTACGTATCTGTTCCAATTGCGCCCTACAATAATGCCTAATACGTAAGATATAAGGGCAAAAACGAAAGGTATTGTTATATCCATATCCAATTAATCTTTAATATTACCAATTTCCAGAGTTAACGAAGTAGTATTTAAAGATGTTAGTCTATCAACCTTTGCAGTAACTTTCAATACTACCATATTACTAGAATTTTCTAGCACACAAAAAGAGTTTATGAAGCCTTTCTGTACCATTTGAGTATGCTTTTCAAGAAGGCTACCTAAACTAATATTTGCTTTTTTAGCCTCAACCTCAAAAGTAAATACATCATTAAAAAACATTATATCACGATAATTTGTACTTATCCACTTTGTATATGTGTTCATATCCTTATATTATTTGTACCTTTGCACCCACAAATAAGCGAGTGCAAAGGTTATTGTTATTACTTAGTCTTCATTCTCTTCTTCTTCGCTCTCTTCTTGCGAGTCTTCCCAATCCTGCCACATATCGGGTGCAACATTTTCGATAGCCTTGCCCAAAAGGTAGCATCTAATAGTAACGTCGCACATTTCCGCACCGTCAGAAAGTATATCTGAACTGCCACCGAATTCTTCATTTGCCTCAGCCAACAAATCTAAATTGTGGCAAAGATATTCCTCAGCCTTCCAAGCGTTAAAGGTGTATGAGCCGCTAGCATTACCTGTTACCGAATCCTCAACGAATAACTTTTCGTTTAAGTCTTCTTTCATTTCGTCTAAGTCCGAATAATCGTGAAAATTCACATTATTCTCAATATACTCACGGACATCACTCTCTACTGCTGATAAATAATCATACTTTTCCATACTCTAATTTATTAAAAGTTACTAATTAATTTTGCTAATTCGGGAAAAACTAATAACTTTGCACTCGCTTTAGATACCAAAGTTAAAAGTTTATCTTTTAATTCAAGGTAGCCTCCACTATTATTTTGTAGTGGAGGTTTTTTGTTTAAATATGCTTTTCTGCTGTTTTCTCCCAATACTCATTTATTGAATTATCGAGAGTATTAACATAATGCCCAAGTGGGCAATACTCATCAATCTCAATAATACCGCATACGTGCATAGCATCTACTAATTTCTTATAAGATGCCGAGCCGATAACGTGAATAGCTAGCATATTGAAATTAACCATAAAATCTTTGTTTAACTTTGCGGATAGCTTATTATATATCTTTGTGATATACTCGATAGCCTTTGCCTCCTTTTCCTCCTTTGCTTTTTGTTCCTTTGCTGTCTTAACTCTGGCAAAGTTCATTTTTGCCCACAACTTGCAAAACTCATCTTTGTCCACATCGCTATTATTATAAACCTCAACAATAGTATTGAACTCATCAATACTAACATAAACGCCTGTGCGCTCTACAAATTCACCGTACATCATAATTGCTAATTTTTTTAAGTTACTATTTTGTGGCTATCAATTAAACCGCCTAATTGCCAACGGCTGAGGTTTTCGCCTACATATAACAGTTACTTATTATTGTATTTGGTTTTCATTTATCATTCAACTCATTTCGTTACTCTAACTTTTCACTACTCACCTTAGAATGTTTAAACGCTGGAAATAATAAGTAATAATGTAGCTACCTTCCGTATAATAGCCAAACCATTTTGAATTGTTACTACTGCAATTAGCATGCAGCCGCTTTTCCGTTTTTTAACCTTGACGGAAAATACAAACCTAATAGTTAGTACACTAATATAGTACTATCAACTTATAAAGAGTTTATAAGGTTTGTATGCGGTATTGAGATATAGCCTACTATATCACGCATAATGTAAGTATTTCAAAGAACGAATGATTAAAACGCAATAAGGATTATTCTTGCTTTAGATACCCTTGTTTGTTTTATCTGCTGCAAAAGTACTACTTTTATTTGAAACGACAAAAATTTTAAGCAAAAATTTACGCTTTTTCTCGTTTTTTTCTTGAAAATAATTGCATTTTCTTAATTATTTACACTTTTTGCTATCTCCACTTTGCAAAATGATAGATTAAATCGGGGCTATTGGTTGCTTTTACCTGTTTTGCCCTATCTTTGCACCTTTGCACCCTCAAAAATCACCTTTGAATCCGTTTTCTTATAAGGTAGTGTGTGCACGTACCTTATATATAGAAGAAAAGACTAAAAGCGTATTATTTGCCGTTTGCAGCCGTTTTCGTGTTTGCTAGATAGAAAGTACCTGTTTTGCCGTTTGAGTGTCTTTGTAGTCGTTTGTTTTCCGTTTTCGTTTTCACTCGCTTTTTGTTTCACGAAAAACGTGCGTGAAATATTATGCAAGTTTCTGCATATTTATGCAAAGTAAAAATGTATATTTATGCATAATATTATGATAAATAGAAAATTTTTTGGGAATTTCGGGTTTTTCAGCACCTTTACAACAAACGTACTATCTTTTTACTTTTCGATTTCTCGCTTTTCCTTTCGTTTTGATTATTCAGAAGAAAACGAAAACAGAAACGAAAAAGCCGTATTTTTGCCATTTTTGCCCGAAAACGTCCGTTTTTGTCGCAAATAAAGTGTTGATTTTCAGCGTTTTATAGGTATGTAGGGCAAATTATACCCCACCCCCCCGTTTTTGGCACTCGCAGGGTGGGTCAGCTCTCTTCCGAAATTTTTT
>ERZ1034915.269-NODE-269-length-36439-cov-14.642453_pt1 | contig 36439 bp, 52 predicted proteins | sample MGYA00520592_ERZ1034915 | MGnify/ENA primary metagenome ERZ1034915 (study PRJEB33766, sample SAMN09781787) | gut metagenome | biome: gut microbiome | host: Homo sapiens | place: Madagascar | study: EMG produced TPA metagenomics assembly of the PRJNA485056 data... | reverse complement strand
TCTAAGGGGTAGGGGGGGATACAATGTAAATTTTTAACAAGATCAAAAAGAATTTTTCGCGGGATTTTTCCGCTTTCTGCCTGCTCGTGGTGATATCTGCACAGGGTAATTAAATTACCGTCATTAAGTCCCATTGAAATGTCCTCCCGCAGCGGTGTGATGTGATGCACGGACAATTCATATGGGTTGAGCCTGCGAATCGTTCCGGAAAGATTTGCGCGACAGGCAAGGCACTGGTAGTTATCCCGTTTCTTTATCTCCTCGCGCTTTACTCTCCACTTAAAGCTACTCCTGAATTTGTACTCCGCGCTTGAAGCATCACAGAAATACTTAGGCTTTTTCGGACACGTCTCACCACGGCCGTGATATTTGCCGCAGTATCGACAGGCTTTTTTCAAACTATCACCGCACTTTCTGTAAACAGAAAACGCCTGCAATTACTTGCAGACGCTTTCCGAAGGAGTAAACAAAAACCAAATCAAACTATCTTGTGTTATTTTTCTATGATATCAGTATAGCGCATTTCAAGGGGCAAAACAAGGCAAAAAGGTGCAAAGTTTTTCGATTGCCTTGCTTTGTTTATTTTTTATAGTCCTCACACTATAGTTCATTAGTTCTGCCGTATGTTCAATCGTGTGAAACAACAAGTACCTATGTATCAATACCGTTTCAAGATCATCGTCATGAAGCTGCGCGATAGCATATGAAACTTCGTTCGCAATTCTCATCAGCTCGCGAATGTTTCTCAGAAGTTCAAGCTCAGATTCTGCGATCATCATAAGAGTTTCCTCAGTGCTGTTTTTTGAACCGTTGCTCTTGCCCTTATCATTACACTCATAGCAAACCGAAGCGCTTGTAGCTTGCTCTCTGCGCTTCTCTACGAGCATTTCAAGCGCCTTGACTTTCTTATCAGCATAGAAAGCACGATTCAGCCAAGCCTTTACTTCAAGCTCTTTCATTTCTCCCATATCCACACCTCAACCTTGTACACGTCCTCATTCAGCCCGTGAAACCGCATATACATCACCGCACCATAATATGACGTGAATGCTTTGATTTTGGTCATTGATGTGTGTAAGTATGTACCATAATCGCCGTTGCGGATCACAAATATTCGTGTTTTCTGCTGATTCATACCTCGTCCCCCCAACAATCCCAGCCATCATTTTGCTGTCGTGCGAAAAGCTCTATCCGTGGTTGATCTCCTAATAACTGAATTATTTTATCCCGTACTATATCAGGCTTTTTTGAATGCTGTTCAACTGGTGATTCGATTATCTGGTGAACCGAATTTGACTTTACCACTTGCTTAGCCTTGGTTTTGGGGCTGATCCCGATTAGACAGCATTCCGCATTAGCGCGAGTGTAAGCACCCATTCCCCAAAAATTAGTGTTTGATTTCTTGTTTTTCTTAACCCACACAAACGCAGCGGTTTTGTAGGTGAATCCCCATTTTTTCATGACGTATAACGCTTGGTCAATGTTAGGGAATGTTGCCCACATAAAACATATAGTTTTTTCATTCTTTATCGATTCTATGGGCAGGTTTGCAATATCTTCCGTTGCCATAGTTTGATAGTGCTGTTTTGCCATACCTCTTGAATTGGTCTTAGAACCGCTCTGCTTGTACTCCCAAGGTGGATCTGCGTAGATTATATCATACTCCCGATCAGTATTAAAAATATCAACTTTCATTTGTCCTCCCCGTTCTCACACACCGGACACACCTGCCGACCCTCTGGAATCTCAGCACCGCAGCATACGCAGGTTTCGGTTCCGTTCGCTTCGCTCAGTACGCTCAGCCTTATCCCGTCGTTCCAAAATTTGAAGTTTTTGGATTTCCCACATTTTTCGCATTTTAAAACAACGTCCCATTTTTCGCATTTCCTCTCCTTATCAGCGGCCCGCAATAGTAGGTTGACCTGATAGGAATGATTGTGCATTTCAGGGATTTTTTTGAAAATCATGCGAAAAATAATCGCAAAGATAGTAACTGTTGTAGCAATCCCTACCACTTCCAATATTGCATGAATCATTCTGTATCACCGCCCTTTATCATTCTTGCGCCGCAGTTGGGGCAGTATTTTATATCGCCGTGTGGGTACTGAGCTATGAAATGAATGATTTCACAATTACTGCATCTGAGCTGGTTGGGTGTGTTTGTGTTTTCCCACCTTCCATACTTCACAGGCTGTACGTCAGCTGTCGGTAAATCGTCAAACAAATCAATAATCTGATTTGCCCTATCGTTATTACTGTCACCTGATAGAATGTCAAGTATAGCATTGTAAAAAGCATCTCTGCATGAGAAATATTCTATGTATTTATCCATTGTCTTTCCTCCTGTTCCAGCTTTCGGTTGCTTTGTCGTTAGCACAGTATTCTGCCGATACTTTAACCATGCCACTTTCAGCACCGCAATCTCCACACTTAGCTACGACAAATCCGCTCACTTTTTCGAGTTTTGCTTTTCCTCCACAGAACGGGCACGGCTTTAATTTTTCAGTCATCTTCATTCATCTCCCTGTTCCAACATTCAGAACATCCTCTTACTGGGCAATCTTTATCACGAAATTCGGAATAAATCGTCCCAATACATGGAATCGGAATTCCTGTTGTCTTGCGCTGAGCGTCTGGAAATTTACTGAAAAAATCCGTAGCATACGTCTTTACGGGGTGTTCAGCCACCCATTTATCGATAATTTCATCAATGTTACTGGGTAACCGATATAACATACAACCCTCTAAATAAAAAATAGGGCAGCCAATACAATAGTGATGCTCTTTGCACATTCTCTTGAGGTCTTTTATACTTGCCATTACTTATCTTCCTCCTTAATTCTCTGTAGCTGACGATTCAGCTTTGCGTCAATTATCTTGTCTATGTCCTCTGAGCCGAGAAGTAAGCGGAGCTGACGAGCCATTATAAGCACATCAGCAACCTCCTCCTTGACATTTTCGTAGGCGTTGCCACCACTACGTCTGAGTTTGTTTAAAGCCACTATAAACTCGGCAGCTTCCTCGCAAAGCATATTTGCCTGAGTAGTAAAACCGTAGTATGTAGCAATATGCTCTATTCTCAGGTCGTCACATTTCAGACTGTCACCTCTGCCCGTGATATAGCCCTGTCTGAATGCCTGCTCCACTTCGTCATTCATCGTTTTTCCCTCCGTTAAAATCAGGATTGTCATTTATCTGATTTATCTGATCCTCGAACAGCAGACGAGTTAACGTTTGGATAAAATCTATAGGATCGCAGTGGTTATTAGTGAGAGTGTTGAAGGTCATTTGAAACGCATAAAACATTTCGGTGAAAATAACGTTCGCCTCTGCATTTTCAAGATCAACCTTGGGCATGAAATTTAATGAGCGTTCTTCCTCGTCCATGAACGCGTCTGTAAGTGCTGCGAAAAATGTGATTTTTAACTGATCTCTATCCATTACTTAGTCCTCCTTGACATTGTATCTGTCATAAAATTCGTGTTTACTTTCACAATTGACTTTGATTTGCGAAAAATCAATGTCGTACTCTTTCTCAAACTGCTTCATCAACTCAGTTGACGAAAGCTGCTTCCCGAATATCGGCGGGCATTCAAGAACGAACATGAAATCTTCCGCAAATTTCTTGATGTAATTCTTTGACCTGCCACGTCGGTGGAACACGGTTACAGCAACCGCAAGTGCAGCCCTGAACATATCGTCTACGCTCGATGCGTACATATCGTACTGCGCTGCTGTATTGGCTTTCTCCGTTTCCTTTCTGATGTCGCGTTCAATGTCTTTTAGTGAACGAACTTTCATCTTTTCCTCCCTTAAAACTTGTATATAATTATTTGTTCACTTTTTTAAAGAGAGTGGTTATTGCGTTTAATGCAACAACCACTTAGACAAAATCAGGTTATTCAGTTACAAGCACTCGTCTTTCACTAATCAGTTCAAAAAGCTCTCTTCTGAGATAGTCAGCGATCTTTCTTCTTGCTTCAAGCTTCCATGCGCCGCCGTCTGCTTCGTAAAGTGCAACCGTGTTGCCGTCATGAAGCCTAAGCAGGAACTCGCTTTCAGGCTGACCCACTTCAAGGAAGGTGCGATAAGGTATAAGCTTAACAATAGGCTTGATGTTCTTGTTTTCTTTGAGAGCAATGCCTTTCTTGACAACAACATTCTGGGTGAATCCGTCATCAAGTGTCTGTGCACTCTGTTCGTTCGTGATATTTCCAAGAAGCTGCACAACATTCAGCAGTTCCTCAGTTTCTACAAACTTTGATTTCAATGCAATAATCATTGATTCATAGTCAAGTTTCCTGCCGAAGTCAAAGCTTGTTGTTTCTGCCTTTGCTACATACGGATATTCTCTTGAACGGTCTGCCTCGTTAATAGCAGTAAGTACCTCCACCATGTTATAGCCCTTGACGTTCACAATTATTGTGCCGCCATAGCAGTCCTGCTCTCTTTTAAGGGTTTCAACAAGTCCTCTGAGAGTGTTGAAACTTACTGTTTCAACGGTCGGAACGCTAATGATGTTGAGATTCTTATCCGAGTATGAATAGCCGTTTTCACTTACGATGTTTGGCTTTGACATAGCCTCAATCTTTTCAATAGCTGATCTGTCCATTACATTTTACCTCCTGCAACCACTTTAAATTTTGGTGCTTCTTCCTCGACCTCACCGTTGAATCCCATTTGACCGGGCACATTTGCGGTCATTTCAGAAGCAATGACTTCTCCTGTTCTTCTGTCAACGCCGACATACAGCGATGTTGAAATAGCGTTGTTCGGCAGAATCTTGCTCTTTGCTGTTGCTGAAACTGAAACTGTCTCTCTATCAGCAGACGGCATAAAGTCCACCGTAAGAACGAGCTGTCTCTTTTTCTTCGCTTCTGTGTTCGGATCGATTATGTTCTCGATGATTCTTGATACCTCAATATCAACCTGTTCCATAATCGCACCTCTTGCCATTTCGAGAATGCTTGTTTTTGTTTCTTCCATGATAAATACTCCTTTCAAAATTCATGGGCTTATGTTCGTATGTATATAATCATTGCTTTGTCAGCAATAATCACCTTATTGATTCGTTCCGACACATTCAAAGCAAGCCTAAATCCATTACAAGCTGTGAAGCATCTATTTAAAACTTATTGATAAATTGTTTGTACCTTTCGATATCAAACCCGTCATATTGAGGCGGCGATTCACCCTTATTGTCAAAATTGCCGTCGAGAATCTTGGCAAAGTTGGATTCTTTAATTATCCAGTCGAATGTAGCTGCCCATTTCCGATCATTTTGACCGCGTAGGAAATCGCTCGCCTCAACCTTGGTGAAAACATCTTTGAATGTGTCCATACCGTATGTTCCCAACCGCGCTTTGATTGACTTTTTCCGCGAATCAGGCATAGCTTTAAGCTTTGGGAACGACTTGCAGATTGAATGATACAAGTCCACAACTTTTTCTATGTCTTTGGGAGAGGAGGGGCGAGGCGGCTTGTCCGCCTTATCTGTATCTTTATCTGTATCTTTATCTGTATCTTTATCTGTATCTTTATCTGTATAACTATCGTTTGTATTACAAATTTTACATTTGTATTCATTTGTATCGTTTGTATTACAAATAGTACTTTTGCACTCGCTTGAATCTTTAGTTTCGTTTGTATCTTTGGAATTGCTTTTATCCCAGCGTTTTTTTACACTTTCAGCGCGTTTTTTACAGATATTCTCATATTTTTCGGTATCTCGAGATATCTGAGAGGAAATGAAACTGAACGCTATTTTCACCATACCGTCTGAAAGTTCGGGGGCTTCGCCTGTTTCAGCAAAAGCAAAGAGGGCTTTTATCAACTCTCCTGCTTGTGCATCGCTCATCATTTCAAATTGTTCTCTGTTGTCAAAATAAAGCATAAAGCTCTTTGCTGATGCCAAAAATATCACCTACTCAATCAAAATGGGACTTCTTCGTCTGAAAGAATTTCTTCAAATGCGCTAAGATCATTGCACGATACACTGCCGCTGCCTGCGCTGTTGTTGGTATCAGGCGATACAGGCGGCGGAGAAATGTTATTGTAAGAATTATCATTATCTGTATTTTTACTTCCTACGAATTCAACATTCTCAACAATAACTTCTGTTGTGTAGTGCGTAACATCAGAATGATTTCTGTCCTGATAGCTGCCCGTCTGAATCGTACCTTCAAGGGAAATCTGTTTGCCCTTGCAGAAGTACTTAGCAACGATCTCCGCTGTTTTGCGCCACGCGACACAAACAATAAAATCCGCCTTATGCTCTCCACTTTGCTTATCCGCAAATCTTCGGTTAACAGCAACTGTAAACCGACACGTTGACAATCCGCTGTTCGTTGTTCTAAGCTCGGGATCTGCGGTAAGTCTGCCGAGCAATATTACTTTATTCATGATTTTTTCCTTTCCTGCATCCGCAAAAATAGTGTTTCAAATGTTAACCTTTGACTATCTGAAAGAATTTTCAACCCGAGTTTGCTTTTATAGTAATCATAAAACGGTCTCACATCAGGGTGATTAACATTGATCTTGTAGCCGTATGGATTATTAGCATTCCATATTGAATCACGCTTCCCCACAATTACTTCCTCGGGGCTGTCTGCTTTTTGTAGTTATGCCAGTACCAAAAAAATATCTCCAGTATTTTTAATGCTGACTGTTTTTTATCAGCAACGAACTTAACTTCAAAATCATACCTGTTTCCGCATTTCCATGCTTGCAGCGTAGAATATACGGTTGCACCTATATTTCGCACCTTGCGCCCTTGTTTGTCTGCCTTTAACTCGGGGATCTCATACCCTTTGAGACTTTCCCAGCCGGGACAATCTTCAAGAAGCAATGTACATTGACGTGCATTTCTTGCAATTGTTTCAAGCTCTTTTTCAATTCGTTCTCGGTCCGTTGTGACATTTCCGTAAAGTTCATCAATATTCGCCTTGCGTTCTATTACGCAAGCAACAGAAAAGGTCTTATCTCCTACCTTAAAACTGTAGTCGCCGAAATCAAGCTTTTGGCTTTCGTGCATAATTCCGAGATTATCAAGAACCTCAACAATATGATTATTTACCTGTTCTCTTGTGTCGATCAGAATCGTTACTGCTTTCATAAAGTCACTTTTCTCACTCAACTTCGTATACCTCGCATTCGTCCTTATAGTTAATCGGTTCGGTTAAAACCTCTGTAAATCGGCAATGCGGACATTCTCCGCATCGCGTAGGTGTCAATCTGCTCTCCTTTATTCCCTGAAATCTTGGCGCAAGACTTTGAACCGTTTCAAGAGCAGAATCAAGTTCCTCGTCAGGGATCCAATACAATCTCAAAGCAGGTTCAGGCTTTTCTTTTGTTATTGCCGCGATATAAAAAGGCAATGATTTGTCCGTGTTCTGACGTACAATTTCTCGGTAAATCGCACCTTGAATGTTATATCCCCAGTAATCGATAAAATGCTGCCTTACACCCTTTTCAGCATTATATATGCTGCCAAAATCCTTGACGCATTTTAAATCAACAATACAGTTTGGATGATAGCTGTCGATTTTGATTTTAAACTTTACACCCGCAATTGTGCCTACCATAATCTTCTGCTTTTCCCCTGACATATACGCGGAGAATAGTTCGTCGCGTTCTGCACGCTGTATCATATATTCAGCGTGACGATACTGTGCTTTCAGCTCTCCGTTTTTCATAAATATCTCAGAATGTTTCGCCTTGAAAATATCAAGTGTACCCTCATAATGAGCATCAACATAAGAACCTATGAGAAGTGCGTCCGTAATCTCTCGCTTATACTCGCCGTGAAGCTCCGCCAAAGCGGAAGCCTCACATTTGAGAAACGACTTAAACTGAGAACTGCCCATGTATTTCATATTGTTTTCAGTGGAAAAATAATTCTCGTTTGTAAGCGAATGAGGTATCATAAATAGTTTACCTCCATTGTATCGGAATCAGTTGTGCGTGTAGCAATAAACTGTATGCCCTTTTCACGACACTTGCTGTATAAGCGCTCACGATTCGCTGTAGTGAGCTTTTCCGTTCCATCGATAAGAATGACCTGCAAGCCGTTAGGCTTCGAAATAGCCACGTCTACGCACAAACTGAGCTGTTCTCCCTCGCTAAGATTAGTTACAGGTAATCCGTGTATGAGTGGAACACCATTTTCAACCGTAAATCCCTCAATCGGAATCTGAGCTGTTTCAAGAATGATTCCCGGAAGTGTTCTTGCAAGTTCGATCTTTTTCGTGTAAGCCTCCGCCTGAGCTGTAAGCTGCTCAAGTTCTTCCTGCATTTGCCTCATTCTGCGGTACTCATTAAGATGCTGTTTCATTGCCTCAGCGTTTGAAACTTCGCTTTGTAATTCTGTGCAATCAAACGGCTGCTTGTCCATATACTCATCAGCAACGCTCATATCTGCATCAAGCTTTGCCTTAGCTTCGTTAAATCTGCTTTCCGCAAGAGCCTTTTTATCGCCCAATTTTCCCGACAGTGCGGCGAGCTTGTCCTCATCCGCTCTAATTTGTGCCTTCATTCGCTCGATACCCGAAAGAAGTGATTCACGTTCTGCGGCAATAGCTTTTTCTTCAGCGGAAATTTCAATCATTCTGTCCGCTTCGAGCTTTCTCAGTTTACTGTCATAACTGCTGCGGAATATTTTCGCACGCTCAATGCGGTTATTATGTTCTTTAATCTGTTCCAACTTCTTGTATGTCGCGCCCAAATCGTAACTATCCCACTTTTCCGCATCATAGTTATCGGGGATATCCTTTGCAATATCAGTGATAAATGCCTGCTTGTTGCGAATATCCCTGTTCAGATTCTGCCTGCTCTTGAACCACTCACCATTTTCGGACTGCATATCGCTCAGAACTTCAAGAATATTCTGATCATAGTTTACCCATGAGGGAATCTCACCGAACTGTTCGTTTATGTAATTCAAATCCCAGTCAAATTCAACGAGGTCAAGAATTGCACGGTTCTTTGACTTCTCATCCATCAGCGTGAACGCAACAGGGTCAAGCTGGAGCGGAGTGAACAAAGTCTTGAGGAAATTTTCGGGAGCCATTATCTCGCGTCCGTTTTCCTTTACAGACTTATAATCAGACTGCTCAGTTCTCTTTTTTCTGTTAATGCTCATTCCTGTGTCGGTTTCAATCAGGATTTCGCCCTCTTTCTCTCCCTGACGTACAATGACTTTTCTGTCAGATTTATTCGTGAGAGCGTATCGGAAAGCATCAATAACTGATGTTTTTCCAACTCCATTTGAACCTGTCAGCTCAACGGAACGTCCGTCAAGTTCTGTTTCAGTAATGCCAAAAAGATTTCTGATCTTAATTTTTGTAGTTCTCATTTTTACTTCTCCTTATTGTAACGGATTCGGAGCTTTGTTCGCTTCCTGCTTAGCTTTTAATTTTGCCGCACATTCAGCACACAGCTCTTTTCCGTAATTCTGATGTGTATAATTCGATACCCACTCCGCACTCTTGCCTGAGGCTGCTGTGATCGCATTTCCGCAGTCGCAACATTTCAGCGTAACCTTCTGCTGCTGTGGAATGAAAGGGCGGATTCTGAGACCGCCAACAGTTTCACGTCCGAATTTAATCGTGCTATCGTAATAAATAGCAATTGCTCTGCCTTTCCAATCCTCGAGGTATGGTGTTTTATATATTTTCTGTATGGTTTTCATGTTGGTCTTATTCAGAATCATCGGCTTGTTTCCGTCTGAAAAATGTGCAACGACCTCGTCCTCTTTTTTGCCGCCAATGCCTGTAACTTTTTCCTTCGCAACATAGTCAATTGTTGCTATGAGGTCACGCCCCTCAGGTATTGACCAATCGCCCAAGTAATTTGGGTTAGTAAGTTCTTTCCAATGTATCTTCTTAGGCATTGCAGCTCACCGCCATTATATAATTATCAGGTTTCATCTTGACATTCCTCCCATTTTACGATATAATGTGATTGTGTTAATTTTTGTTTGCTGTACGCTTGTACAGCTATTTTTTTGTCTCATGTGAACCAGTCCTTGCCGAAGATCCTGATATAGCAGGAAATGTGATAGGCAAAACCTATGCCTCTGCGGCATTCGCCAATTATCAGCTTCTGACATGATTTGCAGTATCTCATGGGATCACCTCCTCTCACAGGGTAAAAAATGACAATTGGGTTCCTTTGCGCGATTCAATGATGTTTTTCATGCAATCCTTTGTATTCCATGCCGCTTCTCCCGAAACATACGGCTGACGCCAATGGAATCCGATCCAGTCGAAACATTCTCCGAAGCCCACACTGTTCATCCAGTATGACCATTCTTTAGGATTTCGTTCATACATCAGGTCAAACCTGTGTGGGCGCTTACGTTCCTTTTGAATACCGAATCCGCACATTGAACAGCCTGTCCGCTGTGCTTTTGTTGTGAACAGCCGTCCCGATGAATCCGATTTTATTTCGCCGTATATCTTAGGCACCGGAACTTCCAGATCAATCGCAAGCTGAAGAATATCCTGTCTGTTAAATATGGCGAAAGGTGCTGAACGGATAGTCGTTTCACCGAAGTAGTTGCAACCGTTTATCATAAGTGATTTCTGCCTACGTCCGCCCTCAGATGCCATAAGACCTAAAAACGGTACGCTGTTATGTGCCTTAGCCCAATCATCACACGGTTTTTCTTTGAGATAGTAGCAGCATTTGTCCGACACCATGAAATCAGGTTTCAGATAATCCACATTTTCATTAGCATTCTCATATCCCCCAAACAGTTCAAGCCATTGTTGGGATAGCTTCATTCGGGTGTCTTTTCGATTGCCGCCGTATTCTCCGGTTTCCCCCGTTATGATCGCATGACGAACTGTCGCGTTATCTACAGTCGGGCGCTGCAAAAGGCTGATTTTGTTGGCGATTTCTTTGCTTAGTATGGGAAATCCGAATTCCTGTATCACTTGTATCTTGTTTTTTATAGGCTTCACATTAATGACGCCGAGCTGTTTATGTATTTCCTGTATTGATTTATCTTCAAGTGATGATGCGGACACCATAGGCAGGTCAAGTTTTAACGATTTGATGAAATAGCACAGTGTTATTGAATCTAATCCTCCGACCGATATATGGCAGTCAAGGTCACGTTTTCCACATTCACGAATAAACTCCCATACCCTTGATTCTGCATACGCAACTTTAAACTCATACGGCTGTTGTTGTTTGACTTTAAAATCGGATATTTTCCGATCCGCGTCGATTGCAGTCAGCCGTTCTATAACATTCATTGCTCATAACTCCCCCCCACTGGTCTGCCATAGCCTGTGCGATACCCTCAAATGTTTTTGATCTATGCTTCGCAGATTTCTCTTTGCCATACACCCTACCTTTTGCCGCTTGCTTCTTCCATATCTCAGCGTTACCACAAACCCAACCGCCAAGAGGTTCAACAACATCTGTGGGCTGTAACTTTGGTAAACCTTTAAGCCACAGACAAGTCTTTTTAGTGTAAGGGTGTCCATATTCGTATGGCTGAATTATCTGCGAATATGGCGGCAACTCAAACACTTTAGACGGTATCGGATTCTCTACTGCAATATGTTCACAGTCAACTTCGAGGAACTTCATAAAAAACGCCTTTGCTGCCAATCCTTTTTCGTACCGTTCTTGATTAATTTGCCCTTTCTTAGGATAAAGTCTGCAAGCACCTGCGTTACTGAGGTATGTGCAAGGCGGGTGTGCTACTATCAAGTCCCACTTGGTTACGCTGTGCTGTGTGCCGTCCATAGTCTCAAAGCAACCACCGTTGATGATTCTCAGCACATCACCGTGGATATGCCATTCAGGGTGTCCACCACTTGGTTCTTGTATATCCGCACTGTATGCTTCGTGCCCCAGTTTGCGGAACTCTGTGCATACTCTCTGCGATTCCTCGCAGGCAACTAATACTTTCATCGCTGTTTACCCCCCTTACATATTTTCCCATACATAAACCGCACAAAGTCAGGCGTACCCTTGCGGAGAACCTGCTCTGGCGTAATTTCAAGCCTGCAATCTATCTGCTGTATCTTGATTGCCACAGCCGCAGCCATTTCGTAGAGTGTCGGTTTCATATCTGCCCCCACACTCTGCATATTTCCTCGCGGTTCTTCTCGATTGCCCTGCGCTCTCTGACCTCTTTGTAGGCTCTTGCACGGTGCTCTGAGCGGCTTTTCTCGGTCGCCCATACGTTGTACTTATGTACCAGCTCACACGTCTCCTGCGCCGCGTAGGCTATCAGCGCGGCGGCTGTTATGACGGCAATTACTGTTAATGTGTTCATTGTTCATTCACTCCTGTCAGTGTTAGATCTTTTGTTAGAAAATCGGAACGGTCTATGCGGAATTTGTTGCACAGCAAGCGCACTTCCGATAGTGTGAAGTTTTCAGGGTTGCGTTTCCTGTTGCCAAAGGTTTGCCCTGTTGTGCCGATTATTTTTCCCATTTCCGCATTTGACCGCTTGCCTTGCACAAGTTCAATGTTACGGCTCAATCTGTCTTTTTCTTTTTGAGCCTCTGTTAGATACACTTTTGGCATGGTTTACTTACCTCCTTAATTTAATTTCCCCTTTCCGCTTTTTTGATTTAATTCTGACCTCCTTCAATCCACTAATTCTTCACAGGTCGTACCAAGGCGCTTGGCTAAAGCAACGCCTGTGATGATTGTCGGCACTTTCTTGACTTTTTCCTTTCCTCTCTGCTATAATTTGAGCAGAGAGGAGGTGATTAATATGACTGTTTCCGACCTCGAAAAAAAGCTTACCGAAATAGCTGACGATTTTTCTGCTCAGATTCGCCAAGAATATCCCGAAGGCTCAAAAAAGCCTGTTGCAGAAGAAGATATCGCTATTCTGGCAAAGCAGGTATTCTATGCTCTCAACTCTTACAAAACCGAAATTGTAAAGTACTTAAAGCAGTCTGAATAACCTACGAGTGAGCCGTCCGTACCGCAAATACGGACGGTTACTTTTTTATTCGGTCTTTTCCTTGTTTTCCTCTTTGCTTTCCTCGGGAACATATTCGATCTGTAAGAGCGGCATAAGCGAATACGCTATGTCGTTGAGTTCTCTTGTGATTTCTTTGGCTCTTGCAATTTTTGCAAGAACCTCATCAGCACCTTCAAGCTTTAGTCTCATTTTCCTCACCTCCTTTCTTGCGTTTCCGTGTTTACCTCCTGTTAGTTGATTCCTGTTCCTTTGCTACGCTTAAAGCGTAATTTGATGGTAAAAAAATAATGTCATCATATTTGACATTATAAGTTTTTTCGATTGCAGGCAAATTAATAACTGTAGGAAATGTTGTGTAATTTTCCCATGAGCTTAACGTTGTTTTGCTCACACCTATTAATTTGGCTGCCTCTGTCTGATTTAAGCCGCAATTAACTCTTGCTGCTTTTAGCGTTATCCCAATATTATCACGTCCTTTTCTTACGCTTTTAGCGTAATCTTATAATATCACACTTTTTCAAGATTGTCAAGCGTTTTTTTAAAAAAACTTGACATTTTTTCACTTTTAGTGTATTATATAGGCATGGAGGTGATTTTATGGCTAAGGAGAATAATATTGTTTTCGCAAATAATCTCACATTTTATATGAATAAAAACAAAGTTGATAGGAAAAAGCTTTGTGATGATCTCGGATTTAAGTATTCCACTGTTAGCGAGTGGATTTCTGGGAAAAAATATCCGCGAATGGATAAAATAGAAGCGTTATCTATTTATTTTGGAATTCAAAAATCAGATCTTATTGAAGAAAGCAGTGTAAGCAACATAAAAAACACGCTCCCATACAATCCCGAGAATATGGTGCCAATACCTGTGATTGGCAGAGTTGCCGCAGGATATACCTGTTTAGCTGAAACAGATATAGAGTGCTACGAGCTTGTATCTCCCGAAAATATAAATGACGGCTATGACTATGTATATTTAAAGGTAGTCGGAAACAGCATGGAGCCGTTGATAATTGAGGGGGATCTTGTTCTTGTCCGTGTTCAGGAGCAGGTTAACAACGGTGATTATGCGGTCGTTATTGTCGATGAAGAGGACGGAGTTGTCAAGCAGGTCAAATTTGATGATAATTCAATACAGCTTGTGTCACAAAATCCGTACTATCCGCCAAGAGTATTTAAGGGGAAAGAGAAGAACCGTATCCGTATATTCGGCAAGGTAGTCGAAAGCAAGCGGAAGTTTTTCTAAATTAATATGATAAGGGATTTTAGGAGGATTAACAATGAAAAAGTATTTATCAATTTTATGTGCATTAGCTATGTTGTCGGGAATGGTTGGATGTTCATCGTCCAAAGAATCATCTGAAAGCGAAAATTCAAGTTCTGTTACAACCACAACTACTGAAAAGCCAACTGAAACAACAACCCAAAAGCCAACGGAAGAACAAACGACAGAAGCTGAAAAGGAAAGTTACGATTTAGAAGAAGTACACAAAATCGGAAACATTTCAATAAAGCTCCCCAAAGACTGTTCAATTGACAGCACAACCACTGACTCGGGGTCGGCAGAATTCATTACATTCCCTGACAGTTCTGTATTACAAATATCTGAAACTATTAGTCCATATAGTCTTGTAGGACTGGAAGAATCTGAAAAAGTGCTTCTGCTTAATACATATGCTGAAAGTTTCGTTTCTTCTGATACATGGGATAAAGATTCGGATCCGGAGGAAACTTCTATAAATGGATGCACGGCTGTTAAACAGGACGCAACAGTTTTAAATGTCGGAAAGAGCAGACTTTATCATTTCCTTTACGAAGATAGCATATATACTATTGGTTTCTCAAAAATGTCAAAAACGGCAACTGCCTCTTATGATTTACAAGATGATATAATTAAAAGCTTAGAGCTTTTAGGAACCACAACCAATACAACTCAAAAGGCTACTGAACCGCCAACAGAAAAGATAAGTGAACCAGAAACGCCCGCAGTTCCAACCGAGTATTTGAACGCACTAAGAAAAGCAGATAGTTACGCGAATAATCAGCATATGTCCAAATCAAAGCTGTATAATCAATTAACTTCTGCATATGGTGAACATTTTTCTGAGGAAGCTGCTAATTATGCTATCGAAAACGTAATTGCTGATTATAATCAAAACGCTTTAGCGAAAGCTGACAGCTATGCAAATAATCAACATATGTCAAAATCAAGATTGTATGATCAACTGACATCTGAATACGGCGAGGGCTTTACCGAAAGCGAAGCGCAGTATGCGGTTGACAATGTAGCAACTGATTATAATTACAATGCCCTGCAAAAGGCAATATCGTATCAGGAAGGTCAAGCAATGTCCAAGGAAAGGATATATGAGCAGTTAGTTTCTGAATACGGTGAAGGATTCACACCAGAAGAAGCACAATATGCCGTTGATAATTTAGGGTAAAAATCTACTTTGAAATAAGTATGTGAGTTGAAATAAATGAATGGAACAGGGGAAGGAGTTGGTATTGTGGCAAAAGCAAAAAAACTTCCAAGCGGCAATTGGCGCGTGCAGGCGTATGATAAAGATACGCAAAAATACAAATCATTTACAGCTCCTTCAAAAAAAGAAGCTGAACTTGCAGCACTTGAATGGCGCAACGGTAAAGAGCTGCAATGCAACGATAAAACTGTGGGTGACTGTATAGATGATTATATAAACAGCAAGAAAAATGTATTAAGTCCAACCACTATTAGCGGTTATGAAAAAATAAAGAGAAATAATTTGTCAGAAGTATGTGGTGTTCCCATCAACAAGTTTACTGCCATTGATATCCAAAAACTCGTCAATAAGCTTGCGCTGACAAAATCACCTAAAACTGTCAGGAATGTTCATGGTCTGCTTGTGTCTGTTCTGAACGTCTACGCACCAGAGCTTCACATCAGTACGACGCTTCCTGCAATGCAGAAAAAAATAAAGCGGCTACCGACTGTAGATACAGTGATAGCCGCCGTTGTAGGTTCTGAGCTTGAGCTTCCGTGCTTACTTGCAATATGGGAAGGCTTGCGAATGTCAGAAATAAGAGGCTTGAAAAAATCTGACATTCAAGGAAATATATTAACAGTTCAAAGAACTATTGTGACTGTAGAAGGCAGGCATATTGAAAAAAATGCCACAAAAACATATGACAGTACACGCCAGATAAGACTATCTCCATATCTTCTCGATCTGATCAATAAGCTTCCTGCGGAGCAGGAGTACTTAACTGATAAAACATCAGCATATATCTATAAACACTTCCAAAAAATTTTGAATGATAACAATGTTGAACACATGACATTTCATGATTTGCGGCATTTAAATGCGTCAACCATGTTGGCTTTGGGCATTCCTGATAAATATGCCATGGAAAGGGGAGGGTGGAGTTCCCCTAATATTATGAAGTCTGTTTATCAACATACCTTTTCCTCCGAGCGCGATAACGTTGATAAGTTAATAGATGATTTTTTTCAGAAAAAAATTGAAAACATCACACAAAATATCACATGAAATGAATGACTTGCCATATTTTCGGGCAATTTTAAACTATTCACGGGGGTTCAATTCCCCCCGCCTCCACCAAACTTAAAATTGCTATATATCGTGGATATATTGTTTCTTCCCGATATATAGCAATTTTTTTGAAAACATTTTATATTGATTTGAAATAATATTTTGAAACAAAACGAAGTATTTTTGAATGGATATCACACGAAATATCACACGAAAAAGAGAAGTATCAAGATGCACCTTGATACTTCTTTTTTATGTCAAAACGTCCAATATCGAGCTTACTTTTTGTGCACTCCTACAAAATCACGCATTGCGTGAGTTTTTTGCATTATTTCTATTGACTTATCACGCATTGCGTGATATAATATAATCACAGTAAAAAACAAATCGCCAAAAGGCAGAAAGATTAAGGGGTAAGAATTATGGCAAAGTATAACGGATATTCTGGAAAAGTTATCAAGCAGTTATTTGAAATTGGTAAAGACTGTGAGCAGAAAGGAATGACAGCATCCGAAGTTGTTGATCGTTTGGCAGAACTGGGGTTTGGGAGTGACGAGGCATACGACATCGCAATCGCAGGCATGAAGTACGGTGACAGAATCACTATCGAAGAAAAAATCTGGTACAGGGTTGGCGAGCCTGCATTGGATTGGCATGGTGACTGCTACAAAAGCAGCTATAACTACGCTGATGAGCGCCCCGAAGATGGTATATCAGTAGTCACTATCGAATGGTTGCATAGTCTGAAATCTGTGTTCTTTGGCGCACACGATGACGACAAATTGAAAAACCGTGGTGTATACAGAATCAAGGGTATTCAAATTGGATTTGGCGGCGATGATGAGCCGGTTATATATGCAACAGATTGGGCAGAAAAAACAAGAATTCGCACGTTCACAGGTTTAGAAAAAGCTGTAAAAACTGCAAATAAATAACATAAACTGGCGGAATGGAAACATTCCGCCTACGGAGGTGTACTATGACAATTAAAGAAATGAGAGCCAAGTCAGGCATGACGCAGAAGGCGTTTTCAGAATATCTAAACATCCCCAAACGCACAATTGAGGACTGGGAAAGTGGCAGAAGAAAAACGCCCGATTACGTCATCGAACTGATTGAGTACAAGCTGACACACGAAGGGGTGTTGTTATGATACGCAAATGCACCGAATGCGGTAAAGAATTTAACTGCTCACCGTCTGACAAAAAGCTAACTTGTAGCAAAGAATGCAGCCGAAAGCGGCGCAGTAAGCTACGACAAGGGCATAAGAGAACCGATGAAACACGTCAAAAAATATCTGAATCCTCAAAGGGACGAGATATGTCCAAACTTCAAGTCATTGGCACAGCCGCTGCGTTAAAATCGCCCAAGGCTGGGCGCTATGAAACTAATTCATCAGCAAAACGCTGGGTTCTGCTGTCACCAGATGGCAAAATCTATGAATGCACCAATTTGACGGAATTTGTACGGAAGAATCCGCAACTTTTCGGCATCGAATTGACTGACAAAAATGTCATTCGCACAGTTCATGGCTTTTTTACTATCAAAAAGAATCTCAAAAAACGCGAGGGTACAGTGACCTATAAAGGGTGGTCATTGCTGAATTGGTCTGATGAAATAAACAAAAACCTTTGATATTCGCCAAAATTCGACAATTATTTTTCGGCGCGGTATTGACTTCCCGCGAGTTATAGGTATAATAGAATATAGAGGTAACGTAAATTTTAATTTATTATCTTTTCCCACATACTTTCATGCGTTATCTCTTAATGGTCAAAAAAACGGCAGAGGAAATTATCCCCTGCCGTTTTTCTGTCATATAAGAATGTCCCAGTCTGATCCTCCGAGATATCCAACTCCGAGCCGGTTCGACTGCTGGAAGTTGTGGATAGCGGTCATGGTTTGCTCGCCTGCGATACCGTCTGCCGCTCCGCAGTTGAAGCCGATAGCGTTCAGCCTTGCCTGAACCCAACGCGTGAGCTCACCGCTGTCGCCCTTGTTGATAGTGTACTTGTGGCACTCAGAGAGTGTCTTTGTGCCTGCAACACCGTCCACATCGAGTGCCGCGCCCTTGCCGTTGAGAATCTTTTGAAGCTCGGCTGTCGAATTATCTTTAGCCGAGTAGTATCTGTAGAAATCGTCCGTAACGCTGCCGGAAGTGCCACCGCGTACTGCTTCGTCACCATACCATTTCGCGCCTGTGCGCACGTCAACGTGTATTGCTGTGTATGTACGGTAGATGTTGCCAATGCCTCTGAAACCAATATCCTGCGCCTTGCAGGCAACTTTCTTTGTGCTGATAATGCTGCCGTCCTGACCGTAGCATATGATGTCCGCAGCGTTGCCCTTGGTGTGCTGACCTGTGCCGTTACCGCCTACAGCCTTATCATGTGCGGAACAACGATAACCGCTCGTGACAATGATTTTTGAACAGCCAAGCACCCTGTGGAGTTTTTCAAGGTTATCCACAAGCTTGGGGTTGAGTTCTGTATCGTGCGTTTTGCCGCACTTGCAGCGGAATTCGCGCACATTGAAATGCGCAGAAAGCTGTGTTTCGTCGTTGTACTCGTATTTCATGACTTGTCCTCCTTATTTACCTAAATTTGATATTATTTCACGTTCGCGTTTGCTCAGTTCCCACTTGTCCGCTTTCTCACGTTCGCGTTTGCTCAGTTCCCACTTGTCCGCTTTCTCACGTTCCGCTCTTTCTCGCTCTATTTTAACGCGCTCAGATACAAGCCAACCGTTACCATACACTGCTTTTCCTGCCTTTTTTTGAGAATCAAGAGAAGATACTCTAACACTTTCAGCTCTTGGAATACAAAAATTAATTCCGAGGCGTGAATAAGGATATATTGCCGCAGTAGTTGCAAGTTCAAGCGGATATATGTACTTGGGCTGCTGTTTCTTCTGCTCTTTTAAGTTAGCTTGATTTGCTGATTTTACAGCGGAGTACAGCACGGGTTCTGTTCTTGCTCTTACCTCGTGCGGTTCCAAGTTTGTTACGAATGATGTGTCAACGACTGCGCCATTAGTATAGGTAACACTAACCCCGACAACAAGAACAGTGCAGAAGTCACCGTATCTGCACGATGTCAAAGTGGGAGCAAATAGGAAAAATCTTATATTATGTTCAGTGTAAAACTGTATTATTTGTGATAATATTGAAAAGGGCGGATTATCAACCACTACCTTCCCACTGTAGTCAAACGATTTGTAATCACCGCTCGGATAAAATGGACGTACAAAGTTTGACTTGTCAAGACTATATTCTTTTGTGCACCAATCCGCAACAGCTGTATACACTGTTTCAGGTGTATAGCAATCGTCTGTAGTTTTCTTAGGCTTAAATTTTTCAACAAAGCCCTCGTAATCTTCAAATTTTTCTCTGTTTTGACTTGTTGCAGCCATCATTACCTCCTATTGTCGAAGTTTTTCAGCTTTTTAATTATTTTCAGCGCCCACTGCGCATCGGGGTTGATTTCAGCATAGTTCTCGAAAATGCTTACTATCTCCATGACCGTGATATATGTGAAAACTAAAACCGCCGTCACAATGCCTGCGATGTCGGACAGCTCCACAGCCTGATAGTACTTGCCTAATTCGTGTATGCCGATATCCAGTCCGCAGGCTGTCACCATTACAACGATCTCGCCGAGTTTATTGAGACCGCCCTTTCTCATCTTGGAACTGCATATGTCGTCATTGCAGTATGCTTTGATAAATCCCGTGATGTAGTCTGCGAGCGCAAGCCCAATGATTATTAATATCATGATTATATATTTCATACTGTTGCCTCCTCTGATACTGTTGATGCTGTTGTTGTACTTGCCGCTTCAAGCGCAGTCACCCGCGCGACAAGTTCCTGATATGTAGGCGAATACGGGACGTATTTATCGGTAATATCATAAATAGCCTTTTCGCATATCATAGCGTCCGTGAACGTCAGGGTATCATCAACACCGCCAGTCGCCGTTGACGCTGCGCAAAATCGAATAATAGCGCAGTCTTTTGCGAGCGTGATTTCCTGCGTCAAATTCTCGCCGCGTTCAGCCTGAATGTCTGTCAGAGTGTCCGTCCAGTTCGCTGAAAAAAACATGATCCTGCACGTTGTACTGTCCGTGTCAGTAGATGAAATGCTGCCGAAGGAAAGCACATATTTTCCTTTTGGAATGGGCTGCTGAAGCTGAATCTCATACCACTTTGTCGAACTTGTGGCAGTAAAACTCGTAGAGTTAACAGGGAGAAGATTCTTTCGCGAATCTCCGTCAATGAATCCAACAATATGCTTTTCGTGCGCTTTGAGCAGCTTGTCAATAGCTTTCATGTTTTCGGTTATGACCGCCATGCTGAATTTGTCGTTGTGGTTTTCCTGCATTCCTAACTGATAATTTTCCGTGTATGTCGTGCTCATTATTTCCCCTCCAGTTTACTGATTTTCATTATTTCCGTTCTGCATATCGGGAACTGTTCCATTCCGTTTATGTCGGTTGTGATAACGGATTCCTGAACCGCACGGTTCTGCTTGTCTGCCGCTGAATTTCCGCTCGTGATCGTGCTGCCCATGTATCGCGGACGTACAAACGATGACGCGAGGTTTCCGAGAACCATTCTTGTGATGTTGCCTGTCAGCTCGTCTTTCTCCACCTCAACGATTTTCTGAACTTCGTTGATGTCAAGCTCGGGACAGTATATCGTGCCTGAATCGCCATAATTGTAATTCTGTAGGTCAACAAAATCGGCATACCGCTCATCGTCTTTCAGTGCCGCAATTTCAATTTCATAGGTGATTTTAGGATAGCAGACTGTTTTCCAGTACGCGTTTCCGTCTGCGATAAGCCTGTCCATATCACACTCAGAATAATTGAACTGCACCATGCGGCTAATCGCGTGGTGCATTCTGTCGTTGATAGCAACGTTTGTAATGCCCCACATCTGACCATAGTTGTCATAGCAATACAGCGCCGTGCAGAAGTCGCTGTAGTCTACCTTTTGCAGTATCTTCACCATGTCCAGCGAATAGCGCAGGTAAAACGCATTATCGCGGGCATACTGCATTCTGTTGTTGATACTGAAATAGAAATTATCGCGGTAAAGTTCACCGCCATAGCGATTCATCAGGCTGTTGTCAGCACCTACCATAGCACCCCAGAACGTGACATTTACATACTCTTCCGCACCGAGAACCGTCTCAATGTCGGAATGCCCCTCAAACTCGTACTGCTCCGTATGTGCCCATTCCTTTTCCCATTGCCCCTCAACGGACGACTGTGCGAACTGAATGAACCGTTCTGCATTGCCGCCGTCGAAAGTCGCAAAGTGTATCAGCAAATCATTCAGATCATACGAAATATGCTTTGCATGAACTTTTATCTCGCGACCGCTTTCACTGATTTCGGGCTGACTGGTATCAATGCGGAATAGCTGACCGTCAACTTTCAAAATGTTATTCACGAGCAGGTTCTTCCACTTGCCCCATTCGTCCAACGGGTGACGGAGCGTTATTTCCCAACGTTCATCGTTATGCACAGAAGGGCATTCGATAGGGTCGAGAATGGCAAGTCCGTTCCCGTCAAAACCTGTCTGCGGTTCGTGAAGATCATAAACGTGAATCGTTCGTTTTCGTTCCAGTGCCCATAGGTCAATGCCCCGTATGTCGGGAAGAAGTTCATTGTAAGGTACGCCGCTGTTCACAGACGACGATATGCGCCAAAGGGCATACGGAAACGGTTTTTCTATCGGTTTTGCAGGCAATGATATAAATTCATCATTGTATAAACCGCTATCAGTCATGTACCATGCCATATCACTAAACTCCTATCGGGAATCCGATTGACTGCAAATACGACGCGCTACCAAGCTGTTCTTCTGTCACCTGTTTTATATTTTGCGCTGACACGGTTGCACCGTTCAATTTATCAGAATTTATCAGGCACAAAGAACTTTGATTTTGCGAGTATAGCACGTTAATCTTTTGTGTTGATTCACATACAAAATCAAAAGCACTGTACTCCGAATGCCATGCCCACCAATAGCTGCTTGACGGTGTCCCGTCAATACATATATTCAAAAACGGATTGTTGCCTGTAACAATGCAATTGTGGAACGCTATTGCGTTATATCCGATAGACGTATTTGTTGCCCCTGTATGGGTAGACGCACCTGAGAATTTAACGTTGCAGTAGTACAAGTCTATCGCGTTAGGAAAACTGTTTGCTCTCAGTCGTGAAAATGCTGAATTTCCCTGAAATATAATATTAAACGATGAATTATACACTATCGGGCGCGAATACGAATTATCATACTCACTGCCTGATATCACAAAATATGAATCTGTCACCATGCCGCTGAATCGCATATTCCGCAAATAGCAATCAACGCGCGAACCACAGCTTATCCGAAATAACGCTGCCCCGTTTTCGACAAGAAAGCTTGTGATATTAAAACCACTTACGGTACAGCTTGAAGTTATTGCAAATACAACGCCACCGTTTTTAAATATGTTTTTAATCGCCGTCCCGTTTCCGTTGACTGATTTTGCCAGCACAGATACCTGCCCTACGCCGTTAGGCGCAATATCATTCATATCCCAGACTGTACCCTCAGCACATTCAACGTATACTCCTGACTTGCCGACCGCCGTCACGAAATCTGCCCATGTGTCAACGATATACGGGTCTGCCTGCGTTCCTGTTCCTGTCATAGAATTCCTCCTTTATAGCCAGCGTTCGCGAACATTGACGGTCATAGCAGATGCCTTGCCGCCGTGTTTGATGTAATTCTTTCCGACATGAAGCAGCGGAAATCCGTACTTGCTCTTCGCCGTTATATCCATATTACTGCCGTTTTTGACGTAGTAAACGACTTGCAGCTCGCTGTCGATTATGTACTCGGTTCCTGCCGTAAGTCCGCTGACTGTAAACTCGCTGCCGTTGGTATCGATAGTTATCTCCGATTCGGTCGGCGTAAACTTGATCTCGGGCGCTGAAAACAGTGTACCCTTGTTTTCAAGTTCGGTGTAATCCGTTGCGCCTGACAGGTCGGCAGTTGTCGGATTCAGTGCATACGCAAACGGTCTGCACACTACATTTATCGGAACATCAGCCGCAAGAAGTGCGACTGCCTGCGGAACGAGAGGATTAATTATAACATCGAGCACTTCGTCAGGAGAAGTAGATATCCACAGTTTGCCCGTTCCTTTGAGAACACTGTATATCTCCCGCATTTTCTCGGGCGAAGCTTCGTGGACATAACTCTCTATTGTCATGCTTGAATTTTCGTAATATTCGCTTTTCTGCATGATCTTGCGCAGCGCACCCGTGAGAGCCTTTTCAGCGTAATTCTCGCTCCATGTGGGGCGGATTATAGGCTTTTTCACAATAAGCCCGAGATCTTCACTGCTTTTGCCGTTGAAAATAAAATAACTCATACCATGCCCCTTCCTGTTTCGATTGCTCTCTGCTCAGCCGCGAGATCTTCGGCGATTCTGCGCACATCATACCGCCCCGAAACTGTTGCGTTTATCGTGTTGTTGAAGTAAAATACCTTTTGTGTATTGCCGTCCTGAACAGGTGTAAGCTTGGAAGTTCGGCTAAGAGGTGTGACCTTAACGCCGCCGTTTATGATCTCCAGCAGCTCCGGACCCGATTCAGCAACAATACCGCGTCCGAATCCTGCGTTTGATATGATACCGCCTACAGCGTTCATACTGTATGCACCGCTCTTGTAAAGTCGTGCATCCGACTCACTGTTGATACTTTTCTGGATAAGATTGTTGTTATCATACAGCCAGCGTGTCCATTCGCTCACGGTATGAGAGTAATTTTCTCCGAAAAGTTCTCCTGCGTCTATACCGTTTCTTCGTGCCCATTCAAGTATACCCCTGGAAAGACTGTTCTCACCATCGCCGAATGTGGTGGCAAAGCCGTTCTGACAGTTCTGGTCATAAAATTGCCAGAAGTCATCTCCCGTAAGGTTGCCTGAGTTCATGCCCCATTCGAGCAGCTTCGTGACATCATAGCCCTTGTCAAGCTGTTTTTGAACAACATCAACGTAATTTCCATTGAAAACATCGCTTGTCTTTATGCCCGAATTCGCGAACCACTCGCCGAGTTTTGTAACATCAAAACCTGCGTCAAGCATTTTCTGGATGCTGTCGCGCATTTCGTCTGTCATGAGTTCAGTTGCGTCAACTCCTGCGATTTGTGATTTTTCGTAAAGCTCACCAATTGACTTGAACACATCGTCTATAGCTGCCTGACTGTCTGATGAAAGCGCAAGCTTCAGCTCCGAGCTAAGGTCTGCCATGCCTTTTTTGACGGCTTCCTTTCGCTTTTCAAGGTCTGATTCGGCATCGTCAAGAATCGCGTATACTTCATTCTGAGTGCCGTACAAGTCAGTTACTACCGCATCGAAATTGCCCTCAGAGAAGTTCTTAAACGCTGTGTCATATTTTTCAATAGCGGCTGTTGCTTCCTGCCAGTCGGATTCATATCCGTCTGCGGCGGTACGGCTTTCATTGGCGTTTGTTAGTGCTGTAATATATTGATTGTACAGTTTCGCTTCTTGTGAAAATTTAGACTGCGATTCATCGTATGTTCCGTTACTTTTTTTAATGCCCTGCATATATTTGTCGGCAAATTCTGAAATTGACATTCCGGCTTTATATGTCGTTGTATCTTTGTACTTGGCATTGTAGTAATTGTTCCATTGATCATTGATCCCTGCCAATTCATTGTCATATGCATTTGCCTGCTGGTCATAAATCGTGAAGTTATCTTTCGCTTCCTGTTGAATCTTCTGATATTCAGCAATGTTCTCAGAATATCCATCAAGGAGCAACGAGGCATTTTTCTTTTCAATAAGGTTATCAATTTCCGATTCCATTTCCTTGTACTTGTCGATCATGTTGTCGGTCATTGTATACTCTGTGCCCAGTGCATCATTTAGCTCGCCGAGTATGTACTCAGCCCGCTCTTTATCAGAATCCTTAACACGTCCCGTAGAATCAGCGAGGTTTTCAAGTTCTTCCCATAGATCCTTTGTACGCTCAGTCTCGTTCAGAACGTCTCCGGCTCGTTCATTGAAACCGTCTTTCATGTCTTTCATTGACTTGGCAAGATTGTCGATGTTCTCATATGCGCCCTCATACATCTTGCTTATACCCTCGGCATAGGAGGGAATACTGTCATATTTCTTGTACAGCTCAAACAGCGCCGTAGAAACGCCTAAAATGCCTGTAGCAACGGCAACAGCAGGATTCGCTGACATTACCGCATTAAGACCTTTCATCCAGCCTGCGGCAGTCTGAGCGACTTTCAGCGTGCCTATTCCTACGCCTACCGCTGCGATGAGCGGGGCTATCGGTTCTAAGGTATCAACCACAACAGGCAGCGTCTTGACCGCCCCGCCAACAAGCTTACTGCCTACCTTGAATACCTTGCTCAACCCGTCCTCAATGTCGGGCATTTTCTTTGTGATGTACTGTACGATATCGCGCATTTCAGGTTCTAATTCATCGGCGAGAGATATTTTCATTCCGTCAACAGCGCTGTCTAAAAGAACGAAATCGCCCTGCAAATTATCCTGCATTGTGCTGCTCATGTCCGAGGCAGCACCGTCACAGTTCTTTATAGCTGCCGAAAGCTTTTCCACATCCGCAGGAGCAGCATTCATAAGCGAAAGCCAGCTTGCTATTGCTTCTTCGCCTGCTATCTTTTTGCCGTATGTAGTTTGTTCCTCATCGGTCAATTCCTGCCATGCCTCGCGCGCTTCCGCGATAACATCTCCGAAATCTCGCGCCTTGCCGTTCGTGTCGTAGAACTCAACGCCGAGCTTTTCAACAAGCGTGCCGAGCGCTCCGAGAGACTTTGAAGAAGAACCTGCATCAGTTGAAAGACGTGTTATAATGCTTCTCAGCGCTGTACCTGCCTGCGAGGATTTAATACCGCTGTTCGCCATTAATCCTATAGCTTCCGCCATATCTTCAATGCTGTAATTCAGCGTTCCGGCAACAGGAGCAACGTATTTGAACGTTTCGCCCATCATGCTGACATTGGTATTCGCATTGGAAGATGCCGCCGCGAGAACATCGGCAAAGTGACCGCTGTCTGCGGCTGTTAAACCGAATGCTGTAAGCGCGTCTGTTACAATATCGGACGTAGTTCCGAGATCTTCGCCGGAAGCGGCAGCCAAGTCCATAATTCCGCTTATGCCTGAAAGCATATCCTCGGTTTTCCAGCCTGCCATTGCCATATATTCAAGCGCTTCGGCAGATTCGGCGGCGGTGAACTTGGTTGACGCACCCATTTCCTTGGCTTTTTCTCTCAGCTTTTCCATGTCCTCGGCGCTCGCGCCCGAGATAGCTCCGACCTTGGAAATTCCTGCATCGAATTCCGTGCCAGTTTTTATAACGTCTGTCGTGAAATTTTTAAGTTCAGTGGCGGCTTTCCTGATACCGTCAGCCGCGAGATTGCCAAGTGCAACAGTCATTGAAGAAATGCCGCCGCTGCTTACTTTTTCGGCGTTATCGCCAAGCTCCTTGACATCGTCTGCGGTGTCCTGTGCTTCATCTCCCGTGCCTTTGAGGTGGCTTTTAGCCTCGCCCAACTGATTGCTGAAATTGCGCACATTTGCTTCGGTTCGCTCTAACTCGCGGCGGAATTCTCTGTAGGCATCTTCACTGACATCGCCGATACGGACACTTTCTTCAAGCCCTTTTTCGGCGATTCTCAGATCTTTGACTTTTTTCTCAGCGTTTTCAACCTTGCGGCGGAATTTGTCATATGCTTCCTGATCGATTTCCTTGTTGTTGAATTTCTTTTCGATTTCGGTCTGCTCGGTTTTCAGCTTGGCAAGCTTGTTCTGCGCCTTTTCAACGTCCTGCTTGAACTTGTCATATGCGCCCTTATCGATATTGCCGTCTCGGAGCTGGTCGGAAATGCTCTTTTGCGCCGTCTGCATTGCTTTCAGCTTTTCGCGGCTTGATTCTATCGCAGTTGTAAGAACTTCCTGCTTCTGCTTCCACATCTCGGCAGAATCGCCGCCTGATTTTAGAATGCTGTTTATCTGCCGCAGTTCACCGCAGGCGGAACGTGTCCTTGATTCCGCATCTTTCAGTGCTTTGTCCAGCTTGGTCGTTTCAGCCCCAAGCTGAATTGTAAGTCCTCGGATTAATTTATTAGACATTTTTACCGCCTTTCTATAATTTTCTCAGCGCCGCACGGTCAGGTTCTGTCTGCATTTGGTAGTACGCATCTTCAAGGTATTGCCTGCCTGCTTCGGATTTTGAACAATTCCACACTACTGCATCATGCAGATAGCCCCAGTACTCAAAAACGTCAAGATTTGAGACTGTTTCAAATGAATCGCGTATATAGTCCGCAACGATCTTGCAATCTTGAGTTTTAATATCAAAATATACCTTGCTGTCGCTGCTTCCCTGACAGCAAGGTATGATCAGTTTGGGTCGTTTTCATGTTCATGAACCACCCAGCCGATATAGTCGTCCATGAAGAAACGAAAATCATCGGTAGTGAACTCGTTGAGAACCTGTTCGGCAGTGAACTTAATGCCCTCATCGTTTCTGCTGTAAACTTCCGCGATAAATGCGTATGTTTCCGAGTTCTTTTTAATGGCAGGACGCTGTTCATAGAACTGTTTGACAGTAGGCGGTCTGACCGTGATAGTCAGACCGCTGTCAAGTGAAACTATAAGCTTTCTCGTCATTATGTACCCTCCGGATTAGTCGAGGGATCACTCTGAGTTTCTGTGACCATTTCCTCCTCGTAAATGCAGAGCGTACCCTCATCATCGAGAAGTGGTTCAAGCTCGAACTGTGCCTGAGGAGTGGTCGGATTCTCAGGCTGAAACGCTGATTCCCAGCCGCCTGTATTTACGCCTACTCCCGTGATCCTTATATCACCTGCGACCTTGTCCTTGTGGACACCGCGGATAAGATAACGCGTACCGTTATCATTCTCAACGCCGCCTATTTTAGCCTTTCTCTTGCCGCTTGCTTCTGACACACGGGCAGTAGCCACAAGCTTTGCGATCGTCTTGGCATTCCATGTGATCACGCCGTAGCTTATCGTAGCTGATTCGCTGACGATCTTCTTGCGTTTCGCCTTGCCGTCATCGGATTCAGCCGTTGTCCATGTTGACGAGTAGTTAAGAGTACCACCGTTTTTGGTTCTGCCGATCATGTTCTCGTCCTTTTCAATTTCCGTGTCCGCGGGAACTGTTCCCGTAAACGCAACGACATAGAAATCCATGCTGCCAAGAACGATTTTATTTAATTCGTTTTTCATTGTATTTGACATACATTATCCTCCTGTTTCGATAGTGGTGAAAGTATATTCTACTTTCAGAAGTTTCTCATTTTCAATATAGATGTCTGTGGCTTTGTCAAGTGGAACATCGTTAAACAGTTCCTCGATTTTCCGCTCGATTTCGGGCATTTTACTGTCAGCATACAGTTCGATCGTTATATCCTTGCTGCGGTACAGATTCAGAACGTCAGCTCCGTCAATGCTTGTTCCGCTTTCATAGTAGGCGATAAACGGCGGCTTCTGAGGAGTTTTAAAGAACAGATATGCAACAGGTATACCCACTTTTTTAAGGCGGGTATAAATTTCTTCAAGTGTCATTATTTATCTCCCATAAATTCCCGGAACTTCTTCTGCGCCCTTTCATTAGCAGGTGCAACGTGAGGAAACGCTCTGCTATTTGTTTTTTCGTCACGATTTTTGTGACCGCTTTCAAGCAGGTGTGTGAGCTGCCATTTCTTGCGGTTTGAGATAGTTATTCTTATCTCTGAACTGCCACGCTCTTTCAGATATCGCCAGCCCCTCGCAAAATCTCCCGACTTTTTCGGCGAAGTTGCGTTAAGCTCGGAAACAGTCTCCCTTGCGATAGTTTTAAGCTCCTTGTCGATCTGCGATTTTATCTCCTCGCTGAAATCGGAGAAAATTTTGCCTATGTCAATCTCTGCCATTTATCTCGACCGCCTTTATTTCAAGGGTTCGCCGCTGTTCACGGTAGTCTGTGATACGCTTGACATCGTAAGCCTTGCCGTTGTAAATAATTCTGATTTCCGAGGGCTTCATTTCGTGGATTTTTCGGGAGTACAGCATTTTGAACGTAATATCGTTCTCGGCGTTTATCTGCGCCGCCTCGTAGTATTCTTTTCCCGTTGTAATTACGGCAGAACACCACGGCTTTACTACCGTTTTCCATTCTTTCGGTTGATTTCCTATGTTGTCCGTCTCCGTGACAAGCTGCTGGATCTCTATTCTTTTGCTGAAAGTAGCCATGATTCCCCTCCTCAGACATAATTTTTGCGGTGTGCGTTCAGAATTCTATCTACATACGGGTTGACCTGCTTCTGCCAGCTTAAAGTATAGTCGCGGTTGTAGAATCCGTCATTGATAAGCACGAGATACGCCATTGTTATATCCTCGTGGCTGTCGATTTCCTCCTGTGTAAGCCCTGTGATAGCCTTTATATGAGCAATGGCAGCATCTTTCGCTATTGGAATAAGCTTGCTGCCATCGTCGTCATATATACCGCAGAACTCCATGATTGCTTCATCTGTTACATCGGCAATCTTCATCGCGGTTCACCGCCTTATCAGCCTGTGCTTGAAGCAGCCTGAACGAGGACGGCACACTTCTGCTCATCGATAACCTTGGAATCGAACTCGAACCAGCAGATAACGCCAAGAGCGTGCTGTGTCGCGTACTTTTCGCGGAGTATCTGGACATTGATGTTCTCGCGGAAGTTTACCGCAAGTGCACTGTAGTTGCCGTAAAGCACAGTCTTTGCATTTGCCGCGATTTTAGGCATTGCGTCAGACAGATAAACAGGCTTGCCGAGAAGTGTATACGGGAACGCCTTGCTTGCGTCTGTCTGTATCATCATTCTGCCCGTTGTGTCCTTGATCTTTTTGATAGCTGTAAATGTAGCATTGTTCATTGTCCAGCACGCCCCCTGCTGATATGCCTGCTTGACAGCACCCTGAAGCTCGATAAGGTCATCAACTGTTATCTTGTCACTGTTCTCAGCGGTCACCGTATTGGAGCAGCTGAGAATGCCCTGAGCCTGAGATGTGCCTGTTCCGTTGAGGAGCTGGTCTTCAATGAATGCAGTGACTTTCTCGGCGATCTTGTTGATAACAAAATCAACAACATTGATCTCGCTGTTGTTTTCAACACTCTTGCCGATCAAGACAAGTGCTGCCGCAAGATAACCGCCGAGGTCGATTGATGTGAACTTGCCGCTGTCAGCGGTGACTTCCTGAAATTCTGTCGCGTAGCCCACAGTTACATCATGTGTGCTGTTTGCAACCGTCCACTTAGGAATTTTAAGTGTGCCCTTGACATGATACATCTCTGCACCTGAAAGAATAGGGCAGATGTCTCTGATCTTGTCAATGATCCTGTTTGCGATACTCTGAGGAATGATCGCACCGTTGTTGCCCATTGTGAGATTCTGCTCGCCTGCACGGTTTTCGGTCACGCCCAGAATGTAATTTTCAAAGGCGCGTTCTTCCATTTTCTTGGTTTCGTCTGCGTCAGGAACAGGATTTGCCATAGGCGGGTGGAAATTGTCAAGCGACATAGCGCGCTTTTCGGCATCGATAGTTTTGTCGATGTTCTTGATCTCGCCCTCGATACGGTCAAATTCCGCTGTTTCCTCGGGTGTCATAGCTCTCTCTTCGGTCTTAGCCTTGCCGAGGAGATCATCGAGCTGCTTCTTGTAAGCCGCTCTTTTTTCGATGAGTTTCTTGATCATACTTTACCTCCGTTAAAAAATTGATATAAAAAAAGAACCTCGCGGTTCTGTTTTATCCTAATTCTGCAATACGTTTTTCAAAGTCTGAATAATCAGGCTTCGGAATAGTCACCTGTGATTCGTCCTCAAACGTTCTTGTTTCCATAACCATATCACTGTCTGCCCGCACTTCAACAGATGTTGCAGCATAGCACGGCTGCTTGTGAACAACGAGCGTAATATGGTCGAGTTCAAGTGATTTTATGTGCCGTATCGGTATATCATCGGCACGCTGTTCCATGTCGTCCACAACGTTGTACATACCGAAACTCCAGCCTCTTATCTTGCCCTTTTTGGCAATGTCGATGAGGTCTTTGTCGCGCACGAGTACGTCTGCATGAAGTCCGATAGCGTCCTCGTAGACCGACAGCGTATTGTCGCGTGTAGAAGCATAGATGTGCGACTGGTCGTGGTCCACGCTCACAGTAACCTCGCCGTTGGATCTGAGCGCCTGCTCAAACGCTCTTTCTTCAATTACCTCGATGACCTTGCCGCGCGGCGTGATTATCGGGCGTGACGGCTTGCCGGTTGTGTTGACATATCCGCAGATATGCACACCGTCTGCACGTTCTTCAATTTTTATCATTTTATCAGTCCTTTCTGATTTGGGGTATAAAAATAGCACCCGTTAAGGTGCTAAATTCCGATATTTAAAGTTCTATATGTTCAATACCATACTCTGAACAGCAATTGTATTCAATTCGACAGCCTCGTGCGTCTTTCCAACCATTGCAGAAAACAGCGACATCGGCTGATGAAAGCAGCTCAAGTGACTTTCCAAGAAACCAAAGCGGTTTTGCGTCAGTAGGTGCATTTTGAAAGAAAGAATCAATAACCTCTACATCAGCATGATATCTTTCTTTGACAGTTTCTATAGCTTTTGCCCTTTCTGATGATATTTCCTTATCCGTTTTGCCGCGCATGGGCTGTGATATAAATATTTTCATATTATCTATCCTTTCTATTTTGGGTATAAGAAAACCGCCCTCATGTGAGAACGGTTTAATCGTTATTCGGTTTGCCCCATGTGCTTTCATGGTGCTTGCATTTTTTACAGATTTCCTTATAATTCGGCTTGTCTTTGAACTTATCAGGGATATTTGACTCATTGCCAAACATACCATCAATGATATCAATGTTTTCAATGCAATCATCTGCACTTATATCGCCATCTATAAGAGGGCAAAAACTATTTGCCATTATAATCACTCCTTTTTATTCAAATGCTTATCTATAGTGTTAAGAATTCCAACTGTTCCTGAATTATACTCTGCTTTAGGAAATGCAGTTCGTATATAGTTCCCTGTGATATTAACATATGTAGAGCCTTTTTCCCCTATATAGTTCTCGAATTCTTCACCTTTTATAAACTTTTTGTAAGACATTTTAGCATCCTTAATATACTGTTTAGCATTTTTTAAGTTAACATCATGATTACGATCTTTGATATGCTTTCTATCAAAATTAAGGCTTTCAATATCAATTTCCCTCGGCGGTATATGTATTTCACCATTAAAGTTTGTAGACTTGAAATCAGCTATAATCTCTTCCTTATGTTCCATTATAGCATCTTTCTCAGATTTGTCAACACCTTCTTTAGGTTTTGCACCGCCATTTGAATACAGCTTGGTCATGTTGGCAATTCCTCCGCCACCTGAACCACTTGCAAATCTCCCCTTGGAATCGTGATTATGGTTGTAGCGCAGCTCGATGCCCTCGGCTCGGCTTTCGCCCGTCAGCAGATTGCTTGTCTGACCGGTATTCGGAGTGAACACTTCCATTGTCTCGGGATTGAGGAGAATATCGCCAAGCCCCATAGTTACGAAATTGAATCCGACAGGTTCGTAATCTTCCTCGCGGCGTACCTCATCAATTTGCAGGAAGTGATTTTCCAGTGCGATCGCATACGCTTCATAGCGTTCTTTCATGTTGCCTCGCGTCAGCTCTCGCGTGTCGAAAGACCAGTAATAGCCTTTCTCTTTCTCATCTTCGTAAAGCATAACAGTATCAAGAACCGTCTCTATCCGATTGACAATAGATACAACAACGGATATGAACTGTTTCTTATCTTCCTCCGAAGCACCGCCGTCTATGATCGTGTGCGGAAATCCGAAAAGCTTGCAGATCTCGATTGAATTGACCTTTTTGTTCTCGTTCATTTGCAGTTCAACTGCGGTATTTGTAACTGCTTGGAAGTCAATACCCTCGTTTAATACGACTACTTTTCCTTTCTGGCTGCCGCCGTCATTTGAGTACATCGAATTGTAATTTTCGCGTATCATATCGGCAGCTTCTTTAGTCAGAGTGTGACTTGATTTCAGAAATCCGGGCTTGCAGCCGCCGTTTACATTCATCTGGTTTTCAAGTTTTATCGAATTGTATGCCGCGGAGAAAATTGTCGCCGATTCTTCCTGTATCGGCACGTTGTCCCAGCCGTTTCGGGTCTTGCGCAGCAGTTTGATGAACTGCCAGTCATAATAATTCTGACCGTTGATATTCACACAGAACTGCTTGAAAATTGGGTCGGCATTACTGATGATCCCCACGCTGCGGCTGTCAACATAATGCAGCCCCTCGAACTGCGGTTCTATGTATATCCATGCTCCGCGCCCAAGAAAATAGTCCGAAAGCGCCGCTGTCCACATTTCAACCGCGTTCATAGCGTCACCTGTTTCGCCGTTGAGCTGTTTCAGTCGCGGATCTCCTTTGATCTCAACGACTTTATCTTCGACTTTCTGATGAAGATGTATCGGCAGCCTTGCAACGGTATCGGCAAGCTTGCCCACACAGGCAGCAACAGTAGGAATTTCAAGTGCCTGCTCCCTCGTGATTTTCGTTCCGTATGCAACAAGCCCCTCAAGCGTCAGAACACTCGGAGATTCGGCACGCTTTTCAATTTTCTTCTTTCGCTTAAAAATGCCTATATTTATCACTCCTTTCAGATGACCTGACATACAAATCCGCCGCTGTTGTCAAATTCCGCAATTTGAAGCAGATACATTGCATTGATCAATGATACGACCATATCTACCTTGCCTGCCGACTTCTTTTTGTTGACATACTGGTTCAGATTGGTGTCTTTGGTGCATCGAGCATTTTCAAAGTTGATTTCCAACATGAGATTACAGTCATATGAAAATTTTCGGCTCAGAATAAGTTCGCGGAGAAGTTTTGTGGGTCGGTGCAGGAAACGCGAGTGCTGTGTTATTTCAACACATTCAACAGGGTGCTCACTTCCTTCAAGCTTCTGGATCGTGGAAATTGCATTGTATCGGTCGAAACCTAACTGAACTATCTCAACACCGTACAACTCCGAAAGTGATTGTATGAACCTTTCAACAAAACCGTAATCAATGACATCATCACCGCAGGCAAAGCAATTCTTTTCACGGATAAGTTTTGCATAATCGACGCCTTCCTTGTGGCTTTTGATGTCGATTTTATTCTCAGGAATGAATCCCCAGACTTTTGCATATACGGTATCGCCCTCTTTTGTCACCATAGCCAACGATGTATTATCATCGGTCTGCGAGAGGTCAAGTCCGAGATATACTCTTTTCCCCCTCCAGAACTTCAAATCTTCGTTTGTACGGCACAGCCTGACATTGTTAATATCTACATACCCCTCAACGCCAAGTCCCTTGTAGAGTATGTTAAGATGCTTACAGAGGAAGTTCTCCCGCGCATTCTCATAAAGAATCGCATTCTGACGCTTTTCAAGAAGATCGTCTAAAATGTAATCGTAATTAACGGCAACGGGATTCGCCTGAAAAATTGCAAGATCTTCCGTCATCCAACTGTCGCCCTGCTTGAACTCGTCATCAGGTTCAAAAAGTAAAGAAAAACGGCGTTCGTTAAGAATACCGTCAATTGTTTTTTTCGATTTGTCAATCTCATCAAGCATTGCGTTGAAATCGTTCGGGTATTGTGTGGAAATAACTACGCCGAGCTTTTCTCTGAGTGTTATCTGCGAGGAGCGCATTGCTTCGAGTGGATAGCTGTCCATTGCTCCGACCTCATCAGCAAGGAACATAGTTGCAAGCTTACCGTCCATTTTGTCTTGCGAGTATGCAAGCGGCGTATATTCAGAATCCGTCAACTTGCACCTGATCTCGCTGCGCAATATCTTGAACTCATCTTCAAGATATGGGCTTGACTTAATGATCTTTCGGATTGCCATTTTCAGCTCGCTCGATAGCTTCAGGTCGGGAGCAACTGAAAAGAAGCGGCTGAACCTTGGCTCACTCAGCAATCCGATTATGAAAATCACTGCGGAAGTGAACGTCTTGAAGTTCTTTCGGGCAATTTCCAACAGCGCGGTCTGATAGTACCTATAGCTGTCCTTGGCATTTTTGGTGCAGAATATTGCATATATGAACAGCATAGCGTAATTTTCAAGACCGTCATGCATACTGCAATTGAGGTCAGGGTGGACGATAATTTTTAGTATTTTCGTGATCTTCTTCCACTGACTGTGCGATATATAGGCTTTCGGGTTCTTATCGTTGACTATTTCAAGCCATTGCAGACATTGCCGCTGAACATATATACCAACCTTGCGGTCTTGATTCTCAGCACATCGAACCGCATATTTGTAGGCTCTGCTCTCGCTAATCATCGTCATCGCCGCCGAGTATTTCAAGCAGTAAACTCTTATCCTCCTGCTGCTGCATTCCGATATTGGCAATTTTTGCACGAGCCTGAGGAGAAAGGCAAAGTTCATTGCAATAGCGCTGGAAGTCCTTGGCATAAACGCCTCGTGCTTTAAGCAGCGTGCCGTCAAACCTCTTGTCGGGGTTCTCGTTCATAGTTCGCTCCACCTCTGACAGCCGCTCAATACAAACAGCGCAGTCCGAAAGAACGACCGTATCAAGATTGCTGAGGATTCCGCTGTTTTTAAGTTCAGTAACAATGAAACGGAATATCTTTTTCTGTTCTTTGTTCAGATGTGGCAGCGGTCTCAGCTTGTCGGCGTTTCCGCGAATTCTTTCTTCAGCTTCGAGCTTTGCATTCTTCTCCGCACTGGTCAGATGTTTGGCTGTTATCTTCGCTGACATTGCAGGTCTTGCCATTTTTTCTCCTCCTTTCATTCATTTAGGGAATTCATTATTTAC
>ERZ1034915.266-NODE-266-length-36864-cov-10.169931_pt1 | contig 36864 bp, 35 predicted proteins | sample MGYA00520592_ERZ1034915 | MGnify/ENA primary metagenome ERZ1034915 (study PRJEB33766, sample SAMN09781787) | gut metagenome | biome: gut microbiome | host: Homo sapiens | place: Madagascar | study: EMG produced TPA metagenomics assembly of the PRJNA485056 data... | reverse complement strand
ATGATACGCATAGGTAAATACAAGTATTTGGTAGATTTACAAGAAAATGCCAACTTACAGTCTACAAGTGCATTTTTCATACTTGAATTTGAGTATGATAATAAAGTATACATAGGCTGGACAGGAGAAACAAAAGCTTTCACTGTAAAAAACAAAATAGAAGTACTTATAAGTAATGCATTTCGTAACACTGTTTGGCTAAACAAAAATAATCCAGACTTAATAAAAGCCATAGCTGAAAGCAAATATATAACAGTGTCCACAGAAGAAATTCCTATGGACCTAGACCTGATAAGCATATACTTAAGAATGTATGAATTGATAGATGAATATATGGCTTATGCTCCCTATGGTCACAACATAATAAATAGCTTAAATAAATGTGCAGCAGAAAAAGCCGTCATACCAGGATATGCAGCAAAATGGGGAATACCAGAAACTATATATAGAGCTGGTACAAATAGCGTTCGTAGCTATCCGCATAGAGCCGTTTATCAATATAAACAAATGACTGATAATCTATATAAGCTCTATAAAAAATGGGACTCCGTAAGAGAGTATATAGAAAGTGTGGCTCCGATGAAAATAAACCCAAGCGCGATATATATGTGTTGCAATGGCCAACGTAGAATTGCTTATGACTGTATATGGAGATTTGATGGAACAGAGGAAATAATTGAAATTGCTCCAGATATGAGAAAAGTAAAAACTAAAGAGGCTGCCAACATAGAGAAAGATGCAGAAAATAGAGTAGCTAAGTTTATGGCCAAACAAGCCAAGATAGCAAATAAGTTAGAAACTGGTAAATCAAGAATACTCAAATAATATGAAAACAGATAAAATAGCACAGAAATTAGCAGATATATTGCCAGACAGGCCAGTAGTTCCCGGAATGTCTAATCCAGACACATCCAAACTTGTAGAACAAGAAGCCACGCGCATCAAATCAAAGCAAGATGCAAAAGAATTGGCTCGTATTAAGTATCTTGAAAAGCAGAAGCTTAAAAATCTTCAAGCTAAACAAGAAAAGCGCCAATCATTAGCAGAAGAACTCGGCGTGGAAGAAATACCAGATGGCCAAACTGAGTTTCAAGCTAAACGCATCATAGAGCAGCAAAAACGAGTTGAGGCTATTGAGGCACTTGAGGCTCAGACTGTAGAGCCGCTTAAAGCAACTGAGTTAGCAGAGCGCCATGACTCGGGCAGAGGTTCATATTCATCAGCTATACGCTCAGCACTTCAGTTACAAGGAGCATCAAGACCTGAAATAACAAAGCTTCTTACTAGCCTTAATATCAATTTAAGTGTTCAACTTACAAAGCAAGACACGGCTAATTTATTGGCTTGTTTGTTAACGTGTAACCACTCGCAGCTACAAGCCTTAATGGCTAATAAAAAAGTGCCGGTTGTAATAAAAACTGTAATTAAGCGCCTTATTGAAGACGAAAAGCTAGGTAACATTGAAACTATAGAAAAATTATGGGATAGAATATTTGGCAAAGGACCTATGCAATTAAGTCTCCCAGAAGGACAGCAGCTGCAAACTGGAATAATACCAAATCAACCGGTGTCCAGAGAAGCTTATATTTTGATACGTGATACTTTAATTAAATAGCGATATGAACATTTTAGTAGAAGAAACAATGAGAGCCAAAGAAATAGCTCTTTCACATGACTATCTTACTAAAGCATTGGATTATAATAGTGAGACAGGTGAGTTTATATGGAAAATAAGCCCGAGTAGAAACATAAAAGTAGGAACTAGAGCTGGTGTTATAAATAAAACTGGCTATAGACTTATAAGCATAAATAATATAAGATATAAAGCCGGCAGGCTAGCCTGGTTTTATTATTATGGAGAATGGCCTTCAGATGAAACACCACAGATTGACCATATAAATGGCAATAGGTCAGATGACCGCATAGTTAATTTAAGGCAAGTTACAGATGAGCAAAATAGTAGAAACCAAAAAGTTAGGTCTACTAATACATCTGGACGCACAGGCGTACAATTTCATAAACCTAGAGGTAAGTGGATGGCTGTTATAAGAAATAATGGCAAATATGAATGCTTAGGTTACTATGCAAAATTCGAAGATGCTGTAAAAGCAAGAGAAGCAGCTGAAATAAAGTATGGATATACAGTAAGAAAGGAGGGATAATGGACTCGCTGAAAACAATGCAAGAAAGAGCTTTAGATACTACAAAGCCCGGAACTGTGAACCCAAAAGAACTTCTTCAGGTTGAATTACTATCTTCTTTTGAGAAGTACACAAAGTGCATGTTTAAGGCACAATATCATAGAAGTTTTATAGTCGCGGAACATCATAAGAAAATGTTTGAAGTATTACAGGACGTTGTAGATGGTAAGTGTAAGCGACTTATTATCAATATAGCTCCACGTTATGGTAAAACTGAACTTGTTATCAAATCATTTATATCGTGGTGTTTTGCGCTAAATCCAAAATGTCGATTTTTGCATCTATCTTACTCAGATATACTTGTGAATGATAATTCTGAAACAATCAGAAATATCATGCAAGAAGAGCTTTATAAGACTCTTTTTCCTAACTCAGCTCTTGCATCTGAAAAAGGGTCAGCTAAGAGATGGAAAACTAAAGCTGGAGGAGAACTTTATGCAGTATCAACGCAAGGCCAAGTAACTGGATTTGGTGCAGGAGCAGTAGACGAAGTACCAGATATTGATAAAATGGACGGAGGCAATGATATATTCACATTTGATGACCATACGAATGAGATGCTTGATATGATAGGAGCTACAACAAACATTTTCCAAGGCGCGATTGTAATCGATGACCCAATTAAGCCAGAAGATGCTGAGTCAGATATTGTCCGCGAGCGTATTAACATGCGATTTGAGAACACAATTCGTAACCGTACTAACTCACGTAACACTCCAATCATTATAATAATGCAAAGGCTACACGAACATGACCTTTGTGGCTATTTGCAAGAGATAGAGCCAGACGAATGGACTGTTTTATCACTTCCAGTTATACAAGTAGACCCAGAAACTGGAGAAGAACATGCGCTTTGGCCAATGAAGCATACACTTGAAGAGCTTTATAAGATGCGTGAGATAAATCCGCTTGTATTCGATACACAGTATATGCAGGACCCAACACCAAAAGAGGGTCTTATGTATGAAGGATTTAGAACTTATAAGATAGAAGAGCTTCCAACAGGCACAAAAGCACTTCAAAAGTGGAATTATACTGATACAGCTGATACTGGAGCTGATGATTTGTGCTCAATTTGCTTTATAAATACACCTGAATACTGCTATATAACTGATATTTTATTCACGGATGCACCTATGGAGGTCACAGAGCCAAAACAAGCCGAAATGTTGACCAAAAATGGCACGGTTGAGGCCTTAATTGAGTCAAATAATGGAGGCCGTGGCTATTCACGCAATGTAAAGCGCATATTAAGAGTTGATTTGCGTAATTTCAGGTGTGCTATTAAAACATTTACACAGACAGAGAACAAAAAGGCGCGTATTTATACAGCTTCTGCTAATGTTCAAAGTGATATTTTGTTTCCAGAAGGCTGGGAGAGGAAATGGCCCAAGTTTTATAAGGCTCTTATGTCATATCGTAAAGATAATAAGAAAAGAAACCAGCACGACGATGCTCCAGATTGCTTAACAGGAGTATATGAAATGCATGCAAGAAAAGGTGGACGTAAAAAAATACACTTAAGAAACTAGTATATGGAAAAGATGGTTAATTCAAATGGTGCACAAGCTAATATGTGTTGTGCAAGTTGTGAGCATTTAAGTTTCAAAACTTATGGGCCTGGTATTCGAGGTATTAAAAGATGGTGTAAAAAGAAAAATGCACCCGTGTTAGATTACGGTAAAAAATGTAGTTATTATGTGGTTAATAAATTTTTTCGAGAAAAAGGCTATAAACCAATGAAAGATTAAACTCTCGCATTATTCTCGTAATTTCTAGGCTTTTAATTATATATAAATGATTAAATCATAAGCCTTGAATAAACGTAATGCGAGAATATGAGATAAAAAATACCTCTATAAAAAAATGTTAAAAGCAGTACAACTTATAAAGAAATTTAGTATATTTGCACTGTGGAGAAGTCAATTCGAAGCAAAAATACAGGTAATTCGATGCAAGTTAAGGGTAGCTGCTCGGTAGTATTAACATTAAAAACATAAATAATATGGGATTAAACTGTGGATGCCCTGCCGGTGCTCATATCGCCGACCTTGAGATTGCTGAATGCAAGGAGAGTATGGGGCAAGTTCAAAAAGTTGCATTCCAGCGTATCTATAAGACAGCTGGAACGAAGAACTCTGTCACTGACCCGACTAAGAAAGCATCGTTTTCTACCTTGTTTTCTGCAGCTGATGGTTCTAAAATGACAGTTTCTCCGTATATTCAAGGGCCTACTTCTGAGCCTGGTGCAGCTCGTACATTTGGTGGTGGTAACCAGACACTTGGAGGTATTGAGATTACAATTGGCCGTGAGCCGACAACGTTCTCTGCCACTATCTATCAGGAAAGTCAGAAGACAATTGCACAGCTGAAACAGTACATGTGTGAAGAGATTGGCGTTTGGCTAATTGATGAAAATGGCAATATCGGCTGTTTGGTAGATGACCAGGATGAGCCTACAGCATACTTCCCAATTCCTATTGGTAAGTTCTTTGTTGGCGACAAGAAGCTTGGTGGTTTTGAAGAGCCGGACAGCAATACCATTGAATGGTCATTCTATCCTAACTGGAGCGATAACTTCTACATCATTAAGCGTGAAACGTTGGACTTCAATCCTCTTACAGATTGGGTTAATGCCGCTTCTGCTGGAGCTTAAAACTTTCAGTTATGAGAAAGAAAAAAGAACAAACAGTAACATTGGTTGTGCCTAAGTACAATATGAGGCAGGAGTTTGGCATTCAGCATGCCGAACGCCTGCTTGATATGGGCACAGCTATAAACGGTGGATGGGAATTACCTAAAGATAGCAATTATACTTACGACGAAGAAAATGGCCTTAGAGTTAAATCAGATAAAGCAAATTCTGCAAAAGCCGACTAAACGCCAGACTATTCAGAAAGCTGTAAACATGCAGCGTCGTCTTAGATTTCATACTGAGACGAATGTTGCTGTATCTGATATTAACCAACCTACGGCCATATTCCTTGATTGGGTAAGACAGTTGCTTCCGAAGGATAAATTCAACATATTCCTTCATCTGTTCAAATTTCCGTTGCCTACACCTGCTGTAGTTGAGGACGTCTATAGAGAACTCGAAAGGGTTTTCTATAGTCGTAACTCATCAAGCTCATACCAGTTTACAGACTCAGAGCTTGCAGAAGACTGGTCTCAGTATAAAAAGAATAACCTCAATGAGCCAGAGGTGTGGAAGACAACAGGATGGAAGAGAATGCAGGTATCGCCAAATAGTATTTTGGTAGTAGACCTTCCTCAAGTACAAACATCTTTACGTCCAGAGCCATATTTTTATTGGCTTGAGATTGATGCTGTAATTGATTACCAGACTTTTAGACTTGATGAAAATCAGTTTGAGTGGCTTATTTTCAAACAGCCGGAACATCGAATAGCTGTATTTGATGATACTTCTATAAGAGTATATCAGCTGAATGAGAAAAATGAAATTCAGTCACTTATTTCAGAAGCAAAGCACGATTTAGGATATTGCCCAGCTCGGTTCTTTTGGTCAACACAACTCAATGAGAAAAATAAAGACCTTAAGAAAAATCCAATTACAAAAGAGCTGTCAAATCTTGATTGGTATTTGTTCTTCTCTATTTCGAAGCAGCATTTAGACTTGTATGCGCCTTATCCTATATATAGTGCGTATGAAGCTGATTGTAATTTTGAGAATAATGAGACTGGTGATTACTGCGATGGAGGTTTTCTACGCAATGCAAAAGGCGAGTATAAAATTCTCAATGATGGAACAGTTGAAAAGTGTCCTTGCTGTAGCGAAAAGCGTATAGCTGGTCCTGGTTCATTCTTAGAAGTTCCTATACCAAATCAATCTGAAGGTGTCGCAGATATGCGTAATCCTGTTCAGATAACTACTATCGATAAAGACTCACTTGATTATAATGTCAATGAGTGCGCAAGGCTTAAAAATGAAATTGTAATTTCTGTTGTTGGTTCAGGTGGTACTGTAAGTGAAAAAGAAGCCATCAATGAAACTCAGGTAACTGCTAACTTTGAAAGCAAAACCTCAGTTCTCAATGCCTTAAAGACCAATTTTGAATTGGCACAGAAATTTGTCGAAGATACTGTTTGCAAACTCAGGTATGGAGGTGCTTTCATATCATCTTCTGTAAACTGGGGTACAGAGTTTTACGTTTTCACAGTAACAGAGCTATATTCTAAGTACAAACAAGCGAAGGAGAATGGTGCATCTAACTCAGAACTAGATGCTATATCGCAACAAATTCTTGAAGTTGAGTATCGTAACAATCCCTTGGTACTTCAGAGAATGCTCATCTTAAAGCAATTGGAGCCATATCCACATAAAACGCTGGATGAAGTGTTAAAATTGTATGAAAAAGAGTTATTAAATGAAAATTTGGTAAAGCTTAAAATAAATTTTAGTACTTTAGTCGAAAAATTTGAACGTGAGAACATTAACATAATTGAGTTTGCTTCAAATAAGCCAATGAGAGAAAAAATAGATATTATAAACAAAAAACTTTTGGAATATGTTACAGAAATTGGAACTTCAGCAACTACGGGCACTCAGTCTTGAGGATGTTAAGTCTTATAAGAAAAAGGCCGTAGAACGTAAAGCAGAACTAGAAGCTGCTAAGGCTAAAGGCGGAAAAGCTTGGACAAGCGACTTACAGGAAGAGCTTGACGAGGTAGTTCTTTTCCTAGTAGATGTTGATGATGTTATCGAAGAAAAATCATCGGCATCGAAAACACAGGCTAAGGGTGGTTATACTCCTAAGCCGGGTACTGAGAAAATGGTGCACTTGTCAATTGTGCGTGGTCGTAGGTTTAATCCAATGACCAGTAAAGAAGAGTCACCAGCATATACTCAAATGTTCACATTCGCAGAGTGGCAGCTTTTCAAGAAAACATATAAAGGCCTTGGTTATACCATTATGGCGGCTTTACATGACCCGTATGGAGATGCTGCAAAGTTAGTACAAAAGTAATTAACAATAAAAACAAAGCTATATGTTAACAATTGAGATGCTACGACAGAGTTCAGCTTTAACAGGTCTTACAGATGACCAGCTGAATGCGATTGCTGAAATGTCAAGAAATGATGAGAATACCGTTATTGGTACTAAAATTGGTGCATTGCACGGTCAGTATGATGCTGATATTCTTGGCATTACAGGCATTAAAAAGAAAGATGGTGAAAAGAGTTATGACTATGCTAAGCGTGTACTCGGTGAGTACAAAACTAAATCAGAGTCTGCAAAAACAATTCAAACTCAACTTACTGCTGCTCAGGCACAGGTTACAGAGCTCCAGTCTAAACTTGAAAAAGGAGCTGGCGATGAAACTTTGAAGCAACAGTTGAAAGATGCTAAAGCTCAAGTAACTCAGCTTCAAACTCAACTTCAGACAAAGGAAACTGAGTTCAATACCAAAAAGGCAGAGTTTGATAAAGCTATTAAGGATACGCATGTAGATTATGCTTTTCAAGCTGCTACAGCAGGCCTTAAGTTTAAGAGTGGTATCACTGAGCCTATTCAGAAGACGCTGCTCAATGCTGCAAAAGCAGAGGTCCTTGCAAAAGGTACTCCTGATTTCATAGAAGACGGCCAAGGAGGAAAGAAACTTGTTATTCGTGGCGCGGATGGTAATATCCTTAACAATCCGAAGAACAATCTTAATCCTTATACAATGCAGGAGCTTGTAATGGAAACGTCGCTTAAAGACGTAATTGACACAGGTCGTCAGCAGGCAGGCGGTGGAACAGGAGGCTTTGGGTCCGGTTCAGGTGGAACAGGTGGAACACTTGACTTGTCTGGCATTAAGAGCCAAGTTGAAGCTGATAAAGCCATTGAAGCACATCTGCTTGCAAATGGTTTGACCCGTGACTCACAGGAATTTGCAGACCAGTCAATGCAACTGAGAACTGAAAACAATGTGGCAAGTTTGCCTATTAGATAAAATGGCACATCCTAAAAGATAAACGAAAAATGCTATGAGGCGTAAAAGGGTAATGCACCATATTAGCATAAGTATTAACAATTAAAAAACTTAAAAGTTATGAGTCTAGTTTTAACACGTATCCAGAACATCCGTGCGAACTCTAACCTTGATAAGTTTGAGTATCGCCCCAGTAGGTACGGTGCGCTGAACGCTTTTATGGTGCAGTCTGAAGACCCTACTGGCATCCTCACTGAGGAACTGAAGCAAAAAGCAAGGACCTCCATCGGTAACACGCTGGAAACTCCGGCGATTGACTATGATGCTGATATTACTATCGGTAGTACTCGCACCTTGGCAATCGCCGACAGTGAAAACACTTCTCGAATGGTTCAAATCACGTTTGCCACTTATGCGTGGGGATTTACTATTGCTCCAGCAATGTACATGAACAACGAAATTGGCATTCAGAAGGACTTTGAAACAAAGATGATGAAGTACATCTATGCTTTTGCGAAAAAGCTTGATGAAGCTGCTCTTGCTACTCTTGCTGCCAACAAAACACAGGTTTTGAAAAACCCGCTGTTGTATGACTGGTCTTCTAATGCCATCAACGCAAAGTGGACTGAGCGTGAAAACGTATTTGGTGACCTTGAGGTTATGATGGGAGCAAATGACTTCTATGGCCAGTTGCACATTGTAGGTGACCCCGGTGTTGAGTCTATTATGCGTAAACTGCAGCAGCACGGTCTTTACAATGATGTAAACAAGCAGAATGAATTCGGCACTAAGGTTGTTCACCTGACAAACAACATTGCAGCCGCTGGAGGTAAGTATGCTCAAGGTTATGCTGTAAATGCCGGCTCTCTTGGAATGTTGACTCGCTTCGAGCGTGACTGCTTGCTTGGAACTGTTTCCGGCGATGGTCATGAGTGGGGTATTGCTACTTTGCCTCTGTTGAACATGCCTGTTGGTACATACTTCTACGATTCTGTAGGTGACTACAATACTATCGCAGGAGCCGCTACTGCCGATATGGTTCGTACTCGTAAAGAGCACTATGGTTTTGCTGTTGACGTGGCCTTCTTGACCGCATATAACAGCGCACCTAGCACTTTGGCAAGTCCTATTCTGGCATTCAACGTATCAAGCGAGGATGCAGTTTATGCTAAGCCTGTGGTCGTTGTCAACTCTGAAGACAATCCGGTTAACACTAAGGAGGCTTCTGCGGGAGTTGGAGGATGATAAACCGATAGCAAATCTTTGAGTTGTTATTAGCTTTGGTAGGAGGCACACTGAGCCACTAGGCGATAGTGGCCTCCTATTTTTCATTAAAAATTAAGAATTATGGTTAGAGCCAATGATATACAAGAAAAGCTGTTACATCTTATTGGGTGGGAGCAGAATTATGATACATCAGACTTAAAAATATCTGATGCTTTAACCGTGAGTGAAAGTGGCCTATATTTTCAACAAATTCATCCTTTGCTGACTTTGCAGAATATGTCATGTATTGCTCCGGATTTTAATAATATCACTTTTCCAGAATACAATTCTGAAAAGGAATATAGCAAAGGCAATGTAGTTGATTATCAAGGAACACAATATAAAGCACTTCAAAAAGCACAAGGAAAACAGCCCGATATTGAGTCTGAGTATTGGGTTGAAACCAATTTATTTTCTGAATGGCTCGAGAGCAAAACAAAAGCAAGCATTCAAAAGGCTATTGCTAGATACTGCAATGAAAAAACGGTAGAAGGAACAAATAAGCCATTATGCGAAAGTCGTACTCTGTTTGATGGAACAGGTAGATTAGTAGATACTGTAAAGAATAAGAAAAATATAGTTGGCTTTGAAATTATACCAGTACGAGCAAAAGGCGTAACCACAAAGATAAATAAAATATGCCTTCAGTTTACTAAAGCTGGAGAATATACTTTGTATCTTATGCATTCAAGTATGGATGCTCCAGTAAAGATTATAAAGCTTAATAAGATACGAGATAATAGTGCTGAATGGTTTACAGTCGATGACCTCTATTTGCCATATCAAAGTGAAGATAATGATGCAGGAGGAAGTTGGTATTTGTGCTATTTTCAGTCCGAACTTCCAGAGGGAAGCCAAGCTATCAGAAAAGATAAAGACTGGTCAAAAGAACCTTGTGGCTCATGCTCGCGTAGAGAATTACTTGCTTGGATGGCATGGTCTAAATATCTTGAAATTCATCCATTCTTCGTAAATGAAGAACTTATAAGTATAGAAGACAAAAGTTTATATTTGTGGGATGTTAAAAACAATCAATATACTTATGATAATAACTACGGATTAAACTTAGAAGTTACTGTAAGCTGTGATATTACAGACTTTATAGTTGAGCAGAGAATGATGTTCCAAGATGTCATAGCTAAGCAGGTAGCCGTAGATATGTTACGCGAATTTGCGTACAACTCTAACGTAAGAACAAATAGGCATTCAATCAATGCTTCTCGACTTGATATATTATATGAGGTAGATGGCGACTCTTCTTCTATGAAAAAATCAGGTTTAAGTTATCAGTTAGATATGGCTTTCAAGGCCATTAAGCTAAGTACTTCTGGAATTGATAGAGTATGTTTGCCATGCCGAAACAATGGCATTAAATATAGAACTGTATAAGTATGGCTGTAAAACGATATAATGCGACACTTCGCAATTTGGAATATAGATTACGAAGTTTTAAGGATAGCTTGCCTATGCTGTTAGAAGATATTGTGCGTGACAAAGAAGACGTAATAGTATCGGCTATAGCAGATGACCAGCTATATCGTCGTGGTATCAATGGTAGAGGTGAAAAGATAATGGATTATATGCCATATAAGCCTAAAACCATACAAATAAAAAAGAAAAAAGGTCAGCCTACTACAAGGGTCACATTACGAGATACAGGTGCTTTTCACGAGTCTATGTTTGTAGTATTTGACTCAGAAGGTTTTTATGTGACTGCGAGTGATGAAAAAACACCTGAACTTATTGAGAAATATGGTGAAGAGATTTTTCGCTTAACAGATAAAAATTTTACCAGAATAATTCGTTCTCACATAAGAAAAGAATTAGTTAAACGATTAAAACAGGCAATAAGGAAATGAAGGAAAACTCAGTACAAATAAGATTTAAGGAAGACCCTGTATTGCTTGATAAGATATTACAGGATATGCAAAAGTCACTTATGAACAGACTTAAGTGGCTTAATTGTGCATTTGGTAGAGCATATAAGCTTGTAGAACATAGGCCAGATGGTAATAAGTTTATATATCCTGCGATGTATAACGGCAATGGAGAATATGTGTCACTTTTACCGAATGATAACTTTGGCAATTTTTCATGGTTTGATATTTATGACCCACAAAAGATTACTGAAGTAGTTCAATCATTGCCACAATATACTTTCAGCGGGGCCATTATATTCTGGTATGACCTCAGTAGCATTTATGAAGATGAAACTGTTATGCATACAGAAGAAGTAAAAGATGAAATTATGCGGGTATTAACTACTCCAGGTCTTATTACTACAACCGGTAAGCTTGTTATAAATGATATATATGAGCGCTTTGAAAATATATACAAAGGTTATTCAATAGAGAAAATCTATAATAACTATACTTATAAAGGAGAAGGTATACAAGATATTGATAAACAATTCTTCATGTACCCTTATGCAGGAATACGAATTGAATTTACTTTAACAACTAGAGAATTATGTCAACGGTATATTTTATAACAATGCTTTCGGCTTTAATATATATAGCCTTAGCAGCAGCATTTGCTATTTTGCTAATTGGAAAACTCGGTGTGCGCGATGAGATAATTACCAGGGCTCCTAAGCTTATTTCTCAATTATTCGATTGTGACTTTTGCTTAAGCTTTTGGACGTCGCTTATTCTCGCTATCATTCTCGCTATTTTCTTTAATGAGATGAGTATTATACTTATTCCTATCATATCAACCCCTATAACGCGAATTTTAATATGAAAAACCTGATAGTAAATAAAAAAGTCGTACGGGTATATGACAGCATAGATGAAATGCCTATTGTAAATTTTCAGAAGTACAATAAGTATTTGCTTATAGACTCTGGAATTGGCTCAGATGCAGATGATATTGATGCCCATATAACCCGTGTTGCTAAATTCATTAAAAGCAATAATGCCAAAAAAGCTTTGCAAGAACTGCAAAACATGAGGCAAAATATGTATATGGTGAACAATGAAATTTCACCGAGGTACTTAGCTTTTGCAGCTCTTATTCATAGCATAGACGGTGAAGAAGTTAATGATTTGTCAGACGATGGACTTAAAAACATATTGGCCAGGCTTAAAGAAATAAAGCATTCAAAGATTATAGACTTTTTGACTTGGCTTAAAAAAAAAGTAACCACCGAACTTGAAATGTACTTTCCAGGAGATTTTGTAAATCCAAAGGAAAAAGATGCATACGATAAGTTAAAGCAAAGAACACTTTTTGTGTTGGACTCTATGATAAATGACACAGATAACTCTGAACAGATAGAAACCATAGATATGATAATGCTTAATATGCATTCTCCAAAATCATACATAGGAAGTGAGTCTGTTGAAATAAAATATGATAAGCAGTTTGAAAGTACTTGCCTTTTGATAGCTCAAAAAACAAGTATGGATGCTAAAAAGATGACAGTACTTCAATTCTATAATGCTGTTGATAATATAAAACAGCAATTAGAAGCAGAAAGCAAGAGTGTTAAACGGCATAAAAGGAAATAATTATGGCTGAAGACGATAAGATAAAATATAGCGATATAATTGAGCCGGATGACTCGATTGAAAAGCTTGTCAAGCAACTTGGCGAGCTCAATCAGTCATACGAGACAATGGTAAATGCTATCAGAGCAGGTGCAGATAGGATTGTACATTCTCTTAAGTCTGCTAGTGGAGCTACAAGTGAAGGGCGTAAAGCTATCGATGAAGCAACAGCGTCTACGTCAAGACTTGAAAGAGCTCAGAATGAGCTTAAATTAGCTTTATCTGATACAGGTAAACAGATTGCTTGGCTTAAAGCACAAACTTCAGATGCTAATAGAGCAACTGTAGAACAGCAGCGTTATATCCAGCAAGCTATATCTTCTTATGATCGTCTTAAGTCTGACCTAAAGCAAACAGTTGAGCTATATAAGTCTTTAACTGCGGCTGAAAGAGCAGATAGCGAAATGGGGCAACAGCTACTCAATGATATTCTTAATTTGAAAAATCAGATTAAGGCCCTTGATGACCAAATGAAGCCTCATATCCAAACTCTGTCTGAAGTAGAAAAGGCAGAGCAAAGATTAGCTTATTTACAGTCAGATGAAGGTAAAAGATTACTTGAGTTAAAAGCTAAGATTGCTGAGCTTACTTCTGCTAGAAAACAGCAGAAAGCTACAGTAGACCCATTAGCTCAGGCTCAAGAGAAACTTGCCTATGCTCAGTCAGAAGAAAATCAGCAGCTTAAACTCTATTCAACCCAAATACGAGAAGCAAATCAGGTTGCTCAATTACAGGCTACAATTGCTAATTCTGCAGAAGGTTCTTATAATAGACTTTCGGCTCAATATGCATTAAATAAAATACGACTTAATCAGATGTCTGCAGCTGAGAGAGAAGCTGCTGACTCTGGTAAAAAGCTTGAAGCTGAGACAAATGCAATTTATCAGCAAATGATAAAATTGCAAGAAGCAACAGGTAATTATAGATTGTCTGTAGGCCATTACCAAAAAACATGGGATGGCTTAGGCATTTCTATTTCTCAAGTAGTACGAGAATTACCTGCTGCAGCTGTATCGCTTAATACATTCTTCTTAGGTATATCAAATAATATACCTATGGTAGTCGATGAAATTAACAGATTACGCGCTCAGAATAAACTTTTACAAGCAGAAGGTAAAGCAACTGTAAATGTAACAGGCTCAATAGTTAAAGCTTTGTTTAGCTGGAATACTGTGCTTGTTATATTACTTACTGTATTTTCCATGTTTGGCAAACAGATTATAACATGGGTTGGTAATCTTTTCAAAGCAAAAAATGCTGTTATATCCACAACTGAGGCTCTTAATAATATAGCTAAAGAACTTGAAGATACTAATGGCAGCTACGGCAATAACATTGTAAAGTTAAAGCAATTACGGCAGGAATGGAAAAATCTTGAAACTGCCGCTAAAAAAGACCAGTGGATTAAAGATAATAAATCTAATTTTGACCAACTTGGAGTATCTGTTAATAATGTAACAGATGCTGAAAACATATTTGTAGATAATACTGAAGCTGTAATCAATGCTCTTAAACTAAGAGCTAAAGCCGCCGCTGCTCAAAAGTTAGCCGCAGATGAATATGAAAAAGCTTTAATTGCTAGAAATAAAGCAGAAACAGAAGCAGGTAAAGGTCCATCAGGTTGGGATAAATTCAAAAACTGGTGGGTACAATCTAGTTTACGAGCTACTGATGAATTTGGTGTAGGACCATCTGCAGCTAATTTACAGGTAGCTGACCAAGTATCTGCAGAAGATTTTAGACAACAGAGAATTAAAGACCTCAATGATGAAGCAAATGCTGCAGAGAAAACAGGAGATGCATATTTTGATTTAGCGGCTGGATATGAAAAAGCTGCTAAAGCCCAACTTGAAGCTGCTGGCATAGAAGGAAAGCATAAGACTACAAAGACACGCGCAAGAGAACCGCGTGATTTAACTCGTACTATAAACCAGAATGATATAAAAATACAAAGAGAATACGAGGAAAGTGTAACTGAATTACTTAAAGATGAATATGCTAAAAGGCGTAAAGCCGCAGCTGACCAGGTCCAGGATGAAAATAACAAGCTTCGTGAGATGTATCGTCTTAATGAAGAATATGTTAAAAATGTAGATGGAAAATATAAAAAGCTTACTGAAGACCAAAAGAAACAAATTGATAGGCAGCAAGAGCTTATAACTAAGACTATTGCTAATAATTTACGAGCATTAGACCTTCAGTTACAACAAATTCAGAATGAGCAAAAAGTTGCTTCTTTACAGACACAGCATAATACTATAAATCCTACTGATACTAGTGCAGCAACTGAAGCAGCTCAAAATCAAGAGTCTACTGTAACTACCAATGTAGTAGTTACGCGTGATGCTTCTCAGATGGAGGCCTCATTAGTAGAAGAGCGTAAGCTTATGGAAGAAAATCTTGATTTGGAATATGCTTTGATACTTGATACTAATAAGAGATTATTAGAGGCGGGAGATAACCAAGCTCGTTCTGAAGAAGAAATACTTATTGAGCTCAATAAGAAGAAACTCGAGCTATGGAGTGAATACGACCAGAAAATTTTAGATGCAAGAGAGCGTGATATTGAAAATCAGCTTGAGCTTGTTAAAAAAGGCAGTGAAGATGAACTTAATTTGCTGCTTCAGCAAAATGAAGTGCGTAGGCAATTAGCTTTAGCGCAAAATGCTGCTAAACCTGCAGAACAGCAAGTAAGTACATCTGTAATAAATGCACAGTTTGATAAGTCTGCAGCTCAAACTAAAGGGTTATTCCAAATGACCAGCTTTGATGAGCAACAAGCTCTTGATGAAGCTGTATTTAATGAAGTTAAACGCAGTGAAACTGAGATAACTCGATTTAAGCTTGAACAAGAAAAAGCTAGATGGCAAGAACAAATACGTTTAGCAGAAGTTGGTGGATTAGATTGGAGTCAAGCCCAGATTGATGCTGCTAAAGCCACTGTTAAAGGCATAGACCGTGAACTGTCAGAACTTGATGATTTTATTAAAAACATTGGCAAAAAAGGTTTAGGCGGTACTTTGCTTGAGAAACTTGGCTTTGATGATGACCAGATTGATGCCCTAAAAGATGCTGTAAATATAGTAATAGAACAGCTTCAATCCATTATGGATGCCGAAGTTGAATTAGCTGAACAGGCTGTAGAAGCAGCTGAAGCTCGAGTAGAGGCCGCACAAAAAGCTTATGATGCCGAGGTTGAGGCTCGCAATAATGGCTACGCTAATAACGTAGCTACTGCTAAAAAAGAATTAGAGCAAGAAAAGAAAAATCAGCAAGAAAAACAAAAAATGCTGCAGGCAGCCCAAAAACGTCAAGAAGCAATGAACACTGTTACTCAGGCATCTTCGCTTGTCACAGCATCTGCTAATTTGTGGAGTTCATTCTCTTCAATTCCTATTGTTGGCCCAGCTCTCGCATTAGCTGCTATTGCTACAATGTGGACATCATTTGCAGTAGCTAAAATTAAAGCCAAACAAGTAACAGCGAGCCAGTCTGATGAATATGGAGAAGGAGGTCTTGAGTTCTTGGAAGGAGGCTCTCATGCATCTGGTGATGATATTGATTTGGGCGTAAAGAATAAGAAGAAGCGCAGAATGAGAGCTGAAGGTGGAGAAGCACTTGCTATTATAAGTAAGAAGCGAACTAGGAAATACAAAAAGATACTTCCAGATGTTATTAATAGTCTAAATAAAGGAACATTTGAAGATAAATATCTTAATGCATTTGCTAGCTCAGATGGGTTGAATATTTCTCTTAATTCTAATGGAAGCGTGGACCTTTCAAAAATAGAGGATGATGTGCGAAGTATTAGAAAACAGAGCGAAACTAAATATTATACACTACCTAACGGCACAGTAGTTATTCAGCATAAAAATGTTAAACGAATTATAAAGAATTAAAGATATGATACCTCCAAAATATAAATTTTACATATCGAAGAATGGTGGTGATAAAGTAGAAGTAAATCCACATTATAAAGAGCTTAATAAGAAATATGCTAAAGAAAGTGGGCAAGAATTTTTCCGTATTTCACTTGATGGTAAAATAAATCTGTTTGGGAGTGATTACGAGCTTGTGCGCAATTCAAGTCTAGAAGACCAGATGATACTTATTATAGATAAATACAATAGGACTTCTGGTAAATGGATAGAGTATTATAAAGGCGAATTTAATAAAACAGATTGCAAACTTGACTATGAAAAAAAGTCATGTGAGCTTAAAACAACAGCTCTCGATGAATATAATGATGTGGTTAATAAATATGAAAATACTTATGACCTTATAAAACTTGCTCCAGCTATATCAAGAATAAACCTGCATAAACGCTCTTTAATGCAGGTTTATGTAAGAGGTGCCAATTCAATATCTAATTTTTTTGGCGGCATATACTGGGAAGATGACGTAAATGAAGCAATCGATAACCATAATGACTTGATAAACAAGTATTATTTTTCTTATATAAAAGCAGGAAATGAGTTTTATATAAGAAATGCTAGCATTTCTGATGTTAATGGAGTATACGCTGGAACAAACGGATATTGGAGTAAATGGAATCCAGGTTACACGTGCAAAATGGAATTAGTAGGTGGAAGCTCTACTATGTATTGGATACGTTTATATAGAAATTCAGATAATACCCTGCTGTATCAATCAGAAAAGCAGTGGGCTGTTAGTGACCCTGACAATAAATATATAGGGATCGAGAATATTAAGATGGTAAATGTAAATAATTCAAATGATACGTTTACTATAGAGAGTCCTTTCGTATATCATATCTACAGGCGTTTGCTTTGCGATGTAGATTCTGTAGAAGACTCTGAAGGTGTAAAGAATACATACGACTTGCCGTCTGATGACTTTGTCACAGGCAACAGAAATTATAAAAAGTGTATTGGGCTAACAGGCGGAATGTTTTTCTGTACTTCTAGAGCAGTAGATGAGCCTACAAGATATGGCTTAAATGATTATAACCAGTATTTTACTAATGAATTTATTCCTGGTAGCACCGGTATAGGCAGACCTTTGCCTATTAGTAGAAATTCTTGGGCTAATGCCTCATTGTGGTATGTATACGATAGCTATTATTCTTTATTTGAGCAGAGATTAAGAAAGCAATATACTCTTAGGGATAGTTATTCTATAGCAGCAGCAATAAAGGCTTTGCTTAAAGAAATAGACCCTACTCTTCAGCATGAAGCAACTGCCGAATATAGTCGCTTTTTGTATGATACAACCGTACCAATGTCGATGGCAAGATTTTATGTACACATAACACAAAAAACAAATATACTTAAAGGTGAATATGACCAGCCCGCTCAAAAAGCAGAAGTATCATTAGAAGATATAATGAAAATGCTTCGTGATTGTTTTAGATGTTATTGGTATATAGAAGATGGTAAATTTAAGATTGAACACATAAGTTTCTTTATGAGAGGAGGCTCATACTCTTATAATACAAATGTTCAGCTTGATTTTACTAAACTAGTAGACCAGTTTAACAAAAAGCTATCATCATATTTTCAATCAGAAGTAGAATATGATAAAACAGACCTAAACCAACGATATGAATTTGGCTGGATGGATGACGTTACTGATTTGTTTGGTGGAGTAACCATAGATGTTAAATCTAACTATATACAGAAAGATAAAACAGAAGAAATAAATATAAGCCAGTTTTCATCTGACGTGGATTATATGCTATTTAACCCATCTAATTTCTCAGATGATGGCTTTGCATTATTATGCCCTGTTAAAAATGGCTCCTCTTTAGAATTGCCCATAGTTGAAACACAGTTGGTAGATGAAAACGGTGATACATATAATGCTGTAATTCAGAATTTCTATGCAGCTTGGGCATATCTTGTGCGCTTTTATATGTATGATATGCCTGCATCAAATCTTAACTGTAATGTGCTTGGAGATTTATATGCGAATGGTGTAAAAATGTGTATGAAGCATACTATAGAATTTCCTACTGAAGAAGATTTGGATGAACTTGAATTGATTAAAACCACTATAGGAAATGGCAAAATAGATGAGATTTCTGTCAATGTAAATACTCGCCATGCTAAAGTAAGATTACTTTATGTGCCTCAATAAAGCTGCGTGTTAAAAATTATTAAGAAATTTTCTTATATAGATTTTTATTTGTAAATTAGCAGCATGAAGTTAGTGAATAATAACATATCGCCATTGCCTTTTTATGATAATCTTGCACTGCAAAATCATCGTAAAGATTATGCTTTTGGCCAGGTTTATCCGCTAATAACCTATAAGAATATGTTATTGCCTTTTCAAGTAGTTCTTGCCAGTGGAACAGCTATAAATTGGGTGAGATTGTATAATTTCAATACGGGGGCATATACTACTATAACAACGAGTATGAAAGAAAATGGCTTAGTTATTAAGTCATATACTAACTTTAAGCTTCTTAAATATCCTGGTACTCTTCCTATAGTTGAAATAAAGCATGAAGGTTTGTATTATTTAGCTATTTCAATATCAGGTTTAGGAACTGTATATTCTGATATATTCACTGTAACTAATAAAGTAGACGACTATTTACTTCTTGAGTATTACAATTCATATAACTTTGAACTTAAAAATGGCATAGTAGACTTTTCTGATAATTTCAAATTTAGGTGCTATTTGAATACACAGATTGGTAAGCCTGAATATGATTTTGAAGAAGAAGCCACTGAGCGAATGGGCTATACTTTTATTGAGAGCCAAGTAAGTAAAAAGATTTATAAGTTCACATTTATAGCTCCTGAATATCTATGTGATGCTCTTAGGATTGTAAGGCTATGTGAAAACAAACAAATCACGAGTAAATTGCAAACCTATGATTTAACTACATTTAGCATGGAGCCTGAATGGGAAGACCAAGGAGATTTAGCCGCAGTTGAGTGTGAGTTTGAGACAGATACTGTTATAGCCAACATAGGTGGATATATTCCTGAAACTATAGATGGCGATTTTAACAGTGATTTCAATAACGATTTTAAGACTTTATGATATGGCAAATTATACTGAATTAAAAACAGCTATTTCAGCCGTTATTAAAACTAATAATAACCAGGAAATTACTGGCCAGTTACTTCAAGATGTACTCAATAATATAATAAGTGTTATTGGGGCAAATGCGACGTTTGCCGGGATAGCCACGCCGGACACCGCACCGGGAACGCCCGACCAAAATGTTTTCTACATTGCCGGACAAAGTGGAACATATCCAAATTTTAACGCTATCGTATTAGATAATGAAATTGCAATATTATCTAATAAATCGGGTACATGGGTAAAAACAACAACCGGATTTGCAACAAATGACGGTATCGGTAATGTAATTGGGTTGGATAATGTAAACGATAGCCCCGTTTATGTTAATGCAATTAAATTTATTGGTTTTGTCCCAAATGAAGCGTCTAAAGACCACATATTTAGCATACACGGTTTTTCAAGTCGAGGCAATAAAACATCCGCAACGCCTAATATAACGGAATTAGATTTATTTATATTAGATGAAACTGCAAGTCAAGCGGCAGGCGCAGAGAGGCGGGCGGCTTCGCTTGTATTACCCGCAAATATAGATATAACTAAACCAACGGTTTCAAAAACAACGGGAAATTCGGGTACGTTGTATGTTATTATTGATTGGAACCCGGTTGTAAATTATCAAGTAAACGGGCGATATTCTTATATCGTTTGGGGAGCTAATTTTGCCAACCCATCGGCATCTAATTTAGTGCGTATTCAAAAATTAGGCGCAAACGACCCACGTATTGTAAATTGGTATAATGCAATTAAAACGGGTCAATTGGTCGGTACATACGGAGGAAGTGAAACAAACATTATCAATCAATTAAAAACATCTGCAATTATTGGTATGCCGTGCGGATTAGCTTTCAATTTTCCGAGTAGATACGATTTAGAGGTAAAAGCCATGCAGATAATTAAAAGAGCGTATTTTTCTTTTAAAGATGGCGTAACCCCCGTTGATGTTGGTATTGGCGTATTAGGTACTGGCGGCGGGGATGGTACTAAATTTTGGTTCGGATTTGGACGATTAGACGGTACGGGTTCGGGATTTGGAACAATTCCGATGTTGGCAATTGATACGTTGCCAAATGGTGTTGTTCCTTATTTTGTAGAAACGTCAACAACCCGTTATTATGTTGAAATTGACTTTGACAAATGGCGTGAAATTGGCAATGTTATTTGGTCGTGGTCTACTCCATGTTGTAAAATGACAAATATAATTCCAAATGATAGTAGTATTTGGGATGAAGTTTTAGCGCAAAATATCCAAAAGCAGAACAATACGGCATTTGCTTTTACGGAAGCATTTGCCCCGCAGGATTTACAACAAGGATATTATCAAGTAAGCGGACAAAAAGTTGTTATTTCAACAAACATTCCCGATAGATATAGAAGTATAAAAATAGACTTATTCGCAAATAATATAAGTCGTATGCGTGTATCATTAGACCCACATGGAGCTATTGTATATGCGGCAATATATACGGATAGCAATGATAATTATATTTCAAGGGAATTAAAAGGTAATGATAAAACGGAAATATACATGAATTACGAGTTGACGATACCAAGCAACGCACGTTATGTATATATTTCGGGATATGCCGCAAAAATAGCAGAATTAAACCCCGGTGTTATGGCATATAAATATGTTTATAACGCAAAATCAAACTATCAAATTACGGGTTATCTTAATAATGGCTTAGATTGGCGTAATGTATCATACCCTGACCCCGTTGTTGACATTGTAAATAAGGCAATTAAATTTATTGCTTTCGTTCCAAATGCAACGTATAAAAATGATATGTTTACAATCAACGCATTAAGTTGTTACGGAAATGTGGGGTCGAAAACATTTACCCCAACATCTTTTGATTTATGGCTTTTTGATATGATTGACGGAAATCAATCAACGGTCAAATATACTAAAACAGATATAAGTAGTTTTAATTACGACTACCCCGAAGTTATAAAGTCAATCGGCGCACGTGGAACGCTTTACGCTATTGTTGATTGGAATGTTGTAAGAGGCTATTTTAATAAAAACGTAAACAAATGGTATCCCATTTTTTGGAGTTCGTCGTTTAACGACAAACCAATTGTGCAAAAATTAGATGCAAACGACCCACGTATTGCGGGATTTAATCAGATAGCCCCGGTATCGCCAACGCAATTTTCAGATATGACCAAATTGAATTTTGGCGTAGATGGAGATAGCATTACAGCTGGCAATCAGTGGAGTTATTATGTTACTCAGATACTTGGCTTTGCGTCACACCATAATGTAGGTGTTGAGTCTGCGACTTGGGCATGTAGAAAACAAATCTTGAATGGTATTACATATCAAACACAAGAATATGATGCAGAAGATTTTGCAGGCATTAGTTCAGGCTGGGAAAGTACAACTGACCCTGTTGAAATACAGAAAAGATGTAACAACTGCGCAAAGGTACATGTTCAGAAATTTATAGATGAAGTTACAAAAGGCCAATATCCTATTCCGGATATATTTGCATTTGCCATGGGTACAAATGACTCTGATAAAACAGCAGCAGATAATGCAATTGCAACTGGAACAAATTATCCATCAGGAGATATGTTATTTACATTAGCCGGAGCAATGAAATGGTGTATTCAAAAAATACATGAGACGTATCCGTCTTGTAAGATATACGTGTTATTACCTATACAAAGATATGCCGAAGGAAATGAAAACAATCTTGAAAAAATAGAGATTATGAAAGATATTGCAAAAGCATTCTCTGTCGAAGTAATAGACATGTATTCTAATTGTGGTATATCGTCTATGCTTGAAAATGGAACCGGGCCTTATCTTAGGGATGGTTTACATCCTAATACAGATGGTCAAAAACTTATGGGCAAATATGCTGCTTCTGTTATAAGAAATTACATAGTGCTATAATGCTTGATGCTTTGCGCCTTTTCTAGAGAGGCGTCTGCATATAATTAACTTTATTGTTTAACAACTTTCTAAATTCTTCAAATTATGGGAGAAACTGTAGAAAAAATCTATTGCTGCGACCGCGATAACAACGACAATGCGCTCGCAGCTGCCATCTTGGCAAACGGTAATAACCGTAGAGATGATTGGGGCCCGATGGCCGCCATGATGGGTGGAGGTATGAACAATTGGATGAACAATCCGTTTGCTTACCTCATGTTCCTGGCTCTGTTCCGCAATGGGGGCTTTGGCTTTGGCGGAGATGGTGCAGGTGCTGCTACCCAGGGTATCGAAACTCAGGCTCAGCTTAATGCTATCCGCACTCAGTTGCAGGACAACCAGAATGCTGATTGCATTAAGTCTGCTATTCAGGGCAATGGCTTTGCTCTTAGCCAGCTGGCTCAGACGCTTAACATTGACTTCAACACTCTTCAGAAGTGCTGCTGCGATGTTCAGGCTGCTATCCAGCAAGTTGCTGGCCAGGTTGGCTTCTCTGCTGAGCGCGTTATCAATGCTGTTAACCTCGGTGACTGCAATGTTATCCAGGCTCTGCAGAACTGCTGCTGCCAGACTCAGCGCCAGATTGCTGATTTCCGCGGTGACCTGTTCCTCCAGAATTGTAAAGACACTGCCGAACTCCGCAATGGTCAGCGTGACCTTGGCTTTGCGATTACGCAGGGCTTCTCGTCTACTGCTTTCCAAGCTCAGCAGGATAAGTGCGATATTCTTCGCGCCGGTCAGGACAACACTCAACGTATCATCGACACTCTGAACAACCACTGGAAGGACGAACAGGCTCTGAAAATTCAGGACCTTAAATTCGAGCTTTCTCAGGAGCGCCAGAACAACCTGATTAACGAGCGTTTCAACAGGCTTGGCAATTGTGGCTGTGGCGGTAATAGCTGCGGATGCGGCTGTGGCCAGTAATGTTTAATCATTAAACTGTAAAGATTATGGTTACATTATCGCCAGTAGGCTTAGCCGCTGCTCCTGTGGCAAATCAAGTTTCGTTCTTGGCCACATTTAAGGAGAAATTGTGTCGTTGTGTCTGTGCAACTTCTACCAATCAACCGTTTGCGACTGTTACTTATAGGAATGAAACGCCTGTTCTTAACGGAACTACCGTATTCGTGCCTATTGTAGCAACAATCACGATTACTACTCCGAATGCTTGCAAATGCCAAGCTGAGACACAGGTAATCAATGAACGGTTTGTGGTTGCATTCCAAGGTAGAACGACGCTTCCTACATCTGTTACTATCAACCAGCTTGGAATGACTCAAGGACTTATTAAGATAGTATGCGGAAAATCCAACTGCTATGCTATCAATAGCTCATTGAGCGTTTCTATTCCAGCTGAACCAGCAGCCTAATTAATTGAGGGTACTTAGGGAAGTTTTATACTTCTCTGAGTGCCCTCTTTTTTATTAACAATTCAAAAAGATAAGCTATATGTTGTTATTCAAAGATATAAAGCAGAATTATCCTGTATACATTCTTGATACACAGGAATTTAGCCTTATTCAAGGCAAAGCCACTCAGGTATCATTTCCTCGATTGGAAATGAACCAGAAGACCGGCAAGACAGAGATGGTAGTAGATGTTACTATAGAAGCTAATGGAAAAATGGCAACTTATGCTATTCCTGAAAGCCACTCAGTTACCTATGCTGGACATCTTGTTCTGTCAACAGAAAAATCTGGATTGACGAGCGAAGTCGAAGCTCAAAAGGCAAATGCTGAACAGGTTTTGGCTTCTGCTTCTAAAGCTCAAAACATCATTGACAAAGCTCCTTCATTGCTTGCAGAGCTTAATCCTATGTATAAGGAAAAGCAAGAAACAGAGCAGCGTTTCGGCAAGATTGAGAAGTCTATCAGTGGCATGGAAGAACTCATGAAAAAACAGCAGGAAATGATGGAAAATTTCATTAAAAAATTTGAAAGCTAAAAGTTATGAGGCACAGATTGAAATGCATTATAGTAAAGCATCATTCATGCGACCATCACGATAAGGAGCATGAAGATGACGAAGATGTGGTAGTAGAAAGCAGAATAGCTACTCCACATGGTGAGCATAAGGTTAAATTTGATTTGCCTTATGAGCAAACAGCGAATGCTCTTATGTCTGCAAAAGGATATTCAGAGTATGTTAAAAAGCATGGCTACCATTTTACAGATGCGCTTGCAGAGCATGTAAGTAAAATGATGGAAAATGCAAATGGCCAACAGCACACATGGACAACTTCTCAAGTCAAGAAGTCTATGGAAAGCCTTGGTCTGACAATTCCTAGTCATGTAACACACGGAGATGCAGCGTATCTTGCTAATATGTATTACGCAGACCTCTATCCAGACCCTCTAAAAGATGAAGCATCATGCCTCAGAGCTGCTTATAAAGTAGCAAATGACCCAGATGGCTATGAGGGAATGATTTTCTGCAGATGGACTGCTGACGCAATCGGAAAAGCAATCAAGTTGGACTGGGAAAAATTTGTATAGTATGTTAGAGCAAGAGATTATTACAGCTTTAGTAGGTACAGGTTCAGCAGCTATAAGTTCTTGTGTAACATGGTTATTAAGTCGTAAAAAACAAAATGCCGATATAGATAACACTGTCATTGAAGGTATGCAAAAATCTCTTGAATTTTACGAAAATTTAAGTGATGACACTAAAAAACGATTAGAAGAAGCTGTTAAAGAACGAAATATACTCAGTGATAAAATAGAACAGCAAGGTAAAGAAATTGCTGAACTTAAATCAGAAATGCTCAGATTAACTATCTCAATATGCTATAATATGAGTTGTGAAGTAAGAAAAACAATAAAAGGATGAGAAAGATAAATAAAATCATAGTCCATTGCTCTGCTACTCCTGAAGGACGAGATGTTAAAACTGAGACCATACGAGATTGGCATGTGAATGGTAATCATTGGAAAGATATTGGTTATCATTATGTGATTGAGCTCGATGGCTCTGTTCATAAAGGCAGAGATGAAAGTGTAGTTGGAGCCCACTGCTCAGGTCAAAATGCAAACTCTATAGGAGTATGCTATGTAGGAGGCGTTGCTAAAGACGGTAAAACTCCTAAAGATACGCGCACTGAGGCTCAAAAGCAATCTTTACTCGAATTGCTGAAAAGCTTAAAGGCAAAATACCCAAATGCTACTATTCATGGACACAGAGAATTTGCAGCTAAGGCGTGTCCCAGCTTTGATGCTAAGTATGAGTATAATTTGATGCTAAGTATGAGTATAATTTGATGCTAAGTATGAGTATAAAGACCTCTGAAGCACATAAAAACCATTCTCGCGTATAAGAAATTATTACGAGAATGGTTTTTATATTAAAGATAAGGTAATTATAAACAAGAAATTAAAACTATGCGAGAATACGCGAGAATAAATTGAGCATGAAAAAGATAATCATAAAAATAGGAATAATCGCTGTTGCTATTCTACTTATAGTAATAGCAGGAATTAGGATTAAAAGCCTAAAAGAAGAAAACAGTAGGCTTAAAAGCAATCAGGAAGTATTGCTTTCAGAAAAAGAGTCTATAATGGCACAAAGCCAACTCTATAAAGTATCTGATAGCCTTAATGCTGCTAAAGTAACAGAGCTTCAGCTTTCACTTTCTGAATATAAGAAATACAGAAAGCAGGATTTGAAACTAATCGAGCAGCTTAAAGTAAGCAAATCGGACTTACAAAGAGTTATATCATCTCAGACAGAAACGATAAACTTACTTTCTGCAAAGCTGAGTGACTCCATAAGAATTGATACTACGACGAATACAGTTGATACACTTAAATGCTTTAATTACAAATCAAAATGGACTGATGTGGCAGGATGTGTTGACCTAAAAAGAGATACTGTTGAGTTGCAAATATCTAATAGAGAGTCGCTTAAAATAGTAGAAACAGTGAAGTATAAGCGCTTTTTGGGATTTTTATGGAAAACCAATAAAATAAAAAGTAGGCAAGTAGATGTCGTAAGTCAAAATCCAGCCACCTCTATAGTTAGTGTGGATTATATAAGCATAAGCGGTAAACAATAGAAACAATATAAACAAGTCATTGTTTACACCTAAAGTGCTCAAAATCAATTACTTATATATGCTGTAAACAAAGAAACAATAATTTCATTAAATCTTTTCATATTAAAAGCCGATATTTCTTATTAACCTTAATGTTAATCGGAAATTAAGAAATTAAGTTTGAAATATATAGAGGCATTGTTTTTATTGTTTCTTTGTTTACAGCAATTTCAAAGCCGCACTAAAATTGCTGTTTAATTATTTTTAACAAATAAATTCTCAAAAAATAATGGAAAATTTTTTTCTTTCGAGAATAGTTTGTATATTTGCATATCGAAAATAAGATAATAAAATTCACCAAAATATGGAACAACAATTTAATATAGGTAATGTAATTGAGCACTACAAGCTAAATACAGAAGATTTAGCAAAAGTGTTATTTCCTACTGTTAAATATCCGAAACAGGCATTTGACCGTGTGTTAAAGGGTGAAGCCAATTTGGATGTTATACAGTTAGAGCGATTGGCTAATCATATTGGCGTGTTAGTAACTGATTTGTTTTCAGCAAATACTTGGAAAGGTTCATCTGAAGATGGATGCCTAACAATGCTGAAAGGCGAATATAAAGTAAAGCTGAATTATAAAGGCGTGTACGTATCTATATATAAGAATAATGAGCTTATCCACCAAAAGCTCTCAAACGTACCAGATATGACAGTAAACGAGTTTATTAACTATTTAGATAACTTCATTAAAAATCACGAAAATGGAAACCATTAAAATTTCTGTTGAGGTTAGCGTAAACCTGTCTGAAAATACGCAGAAGTTTTTAACTTCATTGTTTGCAGCAGGAGTTCCAAGTGGAGCTCAAGTAGCCGCTTCAGTTTCTAAACCTGCTCCTACTACGCCAGCAAAGCCAGCTCCTGCAAAACCTACTCCCCAGCCTGCAGCACCTGCCCAGACTCAGAGCGCTGCCGAGCCTGCTCCTTCAGCACCTGCTGCTCCGGCTGCTTCTTCTGCCTCTAAGAGCATTGAGGATGTTCGCGGAATGCTTGCAAAAAAGGTCAACGAGCACCGTGATGTAATCAAGCAGAAACTCAATGAACTTGGAGCTCCGAGTGTAACAAAGCTTGACCCGGCTAAGTATGACGAAATGTATAACTTCTTAGAGTCACTGTAATTATGTCGAGTACAAAGAAGTTGCAAAAAGCAGCTCAGAAGTTTCGCAGAGAAAATCCAGAGCTTTATGTTAAGTATGCCTATCAATGCAAATATTTAGCAGAATTAATAAAAGAATATGGCTCAAGCGACAAGTAGTACTAAACCACAGAAACATAGCCAGAGGAGTCATGCACTCCTCTCGGCTTCTGGAGCAGGAAGATGGCTGAATTGTACTCCATCTGCTAAGCTTGAAGATGAATACGGAGAAAAGAAGTCTTCAGTATATGCAGAAGAAGGTACATTAGCTCATGAGCTCTCAGAGCTTTACCTGAGAAAAGATACACTTAATAGCATTAGTGAACAAGACTTTGACCAAAGGCTCGAAGAGATAATGACAAATGACTTGTTCAGTGAGGAAATGCTTGAAGTTGTACCTATCTATACGGATTATTGCTCAGAACAATTAGCTGAAGCAAAAACTGAAAATCCGTTGGCTGTTATGGAAATTGAGCAAAAACTCGATTTGACAGAATATGTGCCTGAAAGCTTTGGAACAGCTGACTGTGTTGTTATCAATGATAATCTTATGGAGGTCGTTGACTTAAAATACGGAAAAGGTGTTCCAGTATATGCTGAGTGGAATAAGCAACTTATGCTTTATGGGCTTGGGGCTTTGCAGAAATATGATACAATGTATGATATAACAGAAGTGCGATTGACTATTATACAGCCTCGCATTAACAATATATCAAGTTGGCAAATATCTGTCGAAGAACTCCGTAAATGGGCAGAAGAGGAGCTTAGACCAAGAGCTGAACTTGCTTTTGAAGGTAAAGGAGAACTCAATGCTGGAGATTGGTGTAGATTTTGTGCTGTGCGCAATCAGTGTCGTAAGCTTTATGAGCAACAACTCGAAATTGCACAACACGAATTCGCAGACCCAGAGTTGTTAACCGACGATGAGATTGCTGATATAGTTAAGCGCGTGCCTAAGCTTATAGAATGGGCTAATTCAATAACAGAATATGCACAAACTAAAGCGATTAACGAGAATAAGCAATGGCCGGGGCTTAAATTAGTTGAAGGAATTAGTCGGCGCAAATGGGTTGACGAAGACCAAGCTTCTAATGCAATTTTTGCACGTTGCCCTGAACTTTCAGAAGATGAGATTTTCAATATGAAACTTAAGCCAATTACTTCTATTGAGAAGTTAGTAGGCAAAAAGCGTTTTGAGGAAATACTCTCAGATGTGGTTATCAAGCCACAAGGCAAACCTACTCTTGTACCTCTTGAAGACAAGAGACCAGCAATGGGATATGCTCAAGCACAACTAGATTTCAAAGAATAATAACAACTTAAATTAAAAGACAATGAGTAATCAAGTAAATTCAACCAAGGTTGTAACTGGCAAAGTAAGATTTTGCTATGTAAACGTGTTCGAGCCCACAGCTATGAATGAGGGCGATACTCCTAAGTACAATATCTGCGTTCTTATTCCTAAGAGCGATACGGCTACTATTGACAAAATCAAGAAAGCCGTAGAAGCTGCAAAGGAAGCAGGTAAGGCAAAACTCGCAGATAAGAATGGCCGTATTCCAGCAAACCTCAAATTGCCTCTACGCGATGGCGATGAAGAACGTCCGGATGACCCAGCATTTGAGGACCACTATTTCATCAATGCAAACTCGATGCGTCAGCCGAGCATTGTGGACCGCTCACTCAATCCAATCATGAGCAGAGACGAGTTCTATTCAGGTTGTTATGGCCGCGCTTCAATCAACTTCTATGCTTTCAATGTTTCATCCAAAGGCATCGCTGCTGGATTGAACAATCTCCAGAAGCTCGAAGATGGAGAGATGTTGGCTGGTGGCTCAACAGCTGAAGAAGATTTCGGTGGAGATAATGCTGTTCAGGATGACGATATGATGTAATTTCCTCTCTACATCAATGAGTATAGTAGTTTAATGGTAAAACTTACTTCGGAAACCGTCTGTGGAAACCAAGTAAATGTGGGTTCGAGCCCCGCCTATACTCCTATTGGGATAGTAGCTTAATGGAAGAGCAGCGTGGTACCACTTAAAAACAACGAGAGCAAGATGCAGGTTCGAGTCCTGCCTATTCCACAATTCTATAATATCAAATAAAGAAATAATGGCAAAAAATCTTTTTATAGACGTTGAAACATATTCATCTGTAGATATTAAAGAGTCTGGAGCTTATAAGTATATTGAGTCACTAGACTTTGAAATTCTTATAATAGGATATGCTTTAGATGATGGCCCAGTAAAGATAGTAGATTTGGCTCAAGGTGAAGAAATGCCCGAAGAGTTTGAAGAAGCTTTGCTTGACCCGGATTGTGTAAAAGTGGCGCATAATGCAGTATTTGAGCGCTTGAGCTTTAAGCGTATAGGATATAATGTTCCAGCAGAACAGTGGTATTGTACCTCTGTAAAAGCTGCGTATTGCGGTTTACCACTTTCTTTGGACGGAGTATCAAAGGCTCTTAATCTTACAGATAAAAAGCTAGATACTGGTAAAGCGCTTATTAAATACTTCTCATGCCCATGCAAAGCAACTCGAGTTAATGGCATGCGTACTCGGAATTATCCTGAACATGCTCCTGAAAAGTGGGAAATGTATAAGGAATATAACAAGTATGACGTACTTGCAGAGCGTGAGATATTTAAGAGATTAGAGGCATATATCATTCCTGATATTGAGCGCAAGATGTATGTGCTTGACCAGAATATAAATGATAGAGGTATTTTGGTTGATATGGAATTAGCAGAGTCTGCTATCGCAGTAGATAACACATATACTTCTATCTTAACGCAACATGCTCAACAGCTAACAGGGCTTGAAAATCCAAACTCGCCTGTTCAAATTAGGCAATGGATTGAAAAGACAACAGGATGTGTTGTTATGTCACTTTCAAAGGAAACAATGCCTGATTTAATGAAAGAGTTTGCAGATTATCCAGATGTTATCGAGTTGCTTAATATACGCAAAAAGCTCTCAAAAACGTCTATTAAGAAGTATTATGCTATGCTTAATTGTGCCATGAAAGACCATAGAGTCCGTGGTACATTTCAATTCTATGGTGCAAATAGAACTGGACGATGGGCAGGTAGATTATTGCAATTGCAGAACTTATCAAAAAATCATATATCACATATAGAAGTACCACGTGAAATGATTAGAGCGCGTGATTGGGAGTCGGTTGAGATGATGTATGATGATGTTGCAGATATTTTGTCTCAGCTAGTAAGAACAGCTCTTATAACATCACCGGGTAAAGTATTTAGCGTTGCAGACTTCTCAGCCATTGAGGCACGCGTTATATCTTGGCTTGCAAATGAAAAATGGCGAATGGACGTATTCCGCGGAGACGGTAAAATCTATGAAGCTACAGGAGCAAAAATGTTTAATGTGCCAATATCTGCTATTACAAAAGGCTCAGTACTTCGCGACAAATCAAAGATTTCAGAGCTTGCACTCGGTTATGAGGGCTCATTAGGAGCACTTAAGCGAATGGGTGGTGAACGTATGGGCTTATCAGATACTGAAATGATGAGCCTGGTGCGTAAATGGCGCTTGGCAAACCCTGCAATTGTAGATATGTGGAAAGAAATAGATGAAGCATCGAAAGAGGCTGTCAGATACCAAAGGCCAGTATCATGCACATGTAGAAATATAATTTTCGACTGTAATGGTGAGTTTATGACAATACAATTACCATCTGGCAGAAAGCTATTCTATTATGGACCTAAATTCAAAGATAAGAAAATAGGCCGTTCTACGATGCCAACCCGAGTATTATGTTACCAAGGAGTTGTGCAAGAAACTAAGCAATGGGGCGAAATTGATACGTATGGAGGCAAATTAACAGAGAACATTGTACAAGCTATTTCAAGAGATTTACTTGGCAATTCTATGTTAAATCTTGAGACTAATGACTATCATCCTGTGTGCCATATACACGATGAAGTTTTGTGCGAAGTCCCAGAAGAGAATGCTCAAGCATATTATGAAGAAATGGCAAGCATTATGGGCACTCCTCCTGAATGGGCATCAGACCTTCCACTAAGAGCAGATGGATATACAACACCATTCTACTTAAAAGATTAAAAATATGATTTGGCTGTGTTTATATATTGTTTACGCATATTATGCAAGTAGATAAATTGAAATATGATGAAAATTTGAGCATAGCAGTTGGACTAAATGTTTCAAGTAAAGTATGGAAAAATACCAAAACTACTTGGAGCAATTTAGTTCAAAAGCTAGCTACTCCTGTAGTAACCGCTGAAACATATAAGCGGTTTATGAGTGCCACAAAAGAAGAGCAAAGTAAGATAAAAGACGTAGGCGGATTTGTAGGCGGATTTCTTACAAATGGTAGGCGTGATAAAACAAATGTACTTTACCGCCAGTTAATTACGTTGGATATTGACTTTTCTCACGAGAACTTTTGGTGGGACTTTACAATGCTATTTGATTGTGCAGCGGTTATTCATTCAACTCATAAGTCATGCCCTGAAAAGCCACGACACAGATTGATAATTCCACTTGATAGAGAAGTATCACAAGAAGAATATCAAGCTATTGCTCGAAAAGTCGCTGGAGACCTAAACATTGATTTGTTTGACCAGTCGACTTTTGATGTAAATAGACTTATGTTCTGGCCGTCTGTATCATCAGATATGGAGTACTACTTTGAATTTCAAGACGGACCTTTCCTTGAAGCTGATTATATCCTTGGGCTATATGATGATTGGCATGATACGAGCGAATGGCCAACTGCTACAGATAGCACAGATGTAATAATGCAAGCTATCAAAAAGCAAGAAGACCCAGAAGATAAAAAAGGCATAATTGGTGTTTTCTGTCGTACTTATACTATACAAGAAGCTATTGAGACTTTTCTTTCAGATGTATATACACCAGCTGGAGAAGGGCGATATACGTATATAAATGGTTCTACAGCTGCGGGCTTAATAGTCTATGATGATAAATTTGCATATTCTCACCATGGAACAGACCCTGCTGGATGTAGATTATGTAATGCATTTGACTTAGTTCGCATACATAAATTTGGCCATTTAGATACAGGCAAAGAAAAAGAAGACAAAGATAAAAAGAGCTTTAAGGCAATGGAAGAATTTGCCTCTAAAGACTCTACAACAAAAAAGCATATTGCCGAAGAAAAGTTTGCTGAGGCTAAATTCGAGTTTGCAGAAGAAGCAAAAGCAGAAGTTCCTGAAGAATATGATACTTCATGGACAGAAGAGCTTGATGCTAATACAAAAGGCGAATATGATAATTCTGCCAATAACCTGAATATAATAATTCAGCATGACCAATTCTTAAAAGATGTATTTAAGCTAAACATTTTTGATAATAAAAGATATGTTACACGTTCGTTACCATGGCGTAAAGTCGATACTGTGGAGCCTCTTCGTGATGTTGACTATTCTGGTGTTCGTAATTACATTGAGTGTGTTTACGGCATTGTGTCAAGTCAAAAAGTGGATGATGCACTTGCGCTTGAATTTGAAAAGAAAAAGTTCCATCCGATAAAAGAGTATATATGTGCTCAAAAGTGGGATGGCATACCGAGAGTTAATACATTATTGATTGATTATTTTGGAGCAGAAGATAACGCTTATACTAGAGCCGCCATTAGGAAGACGTTGGTGGCGGCTGTTGCGAGGGTATTCGAGCCAGGTATTAAGTTCGACACAGCGCTTATACTTGTCGGAGAACAAGGAACATATAAAAGTACTTTCGTTAAAAAGCTCGGCATGGAATGGTTCTCAGATACATTCACGACTGTGCAGGGCAAGGAGTCATTTGAACAGATACAAGGGGCGTGGCTGATTGAAATGGCAGAGCTTTCAGGCCTTAAGAAAGCAGAAGTAGAGTCAATCAAGCACTACATATCAAAAAGAGAAGATATGTTCAGGCCGGCGTATGGTAGAACAGTAGAAACATATAAAAGGCAATGCGTATTTTTTGGTACTACTAATAACAAAGATTTCTTACGAGACCCGACAGGAAATAGGCGATTTATGCCTATAGACGTAAGGCCAGAATATGCTACAAAGTCTGTAAATGATGACCTTATACAAGATGAAGTAAATCAAATATGGGCTGAAGCATATCAGTTATATTTAGCAAAAGAGCCTTTATACCTCGTTGGTGATGAAGATATAATTGCTAAGATTGAGCAACATAAACACTCAGAGGCAGATGAACGAAAAGGTATTATTGAAGAATATCTTAATACTAAATTTCCAGATGATTGGGATAAAATGGACCTGTACGACAGAAGACGTTGGCTTGAAGACCCGTTGTCTAAAAACGGTACAGTACAAAAAGACTTTGTCTGCATTGCTGAAGTATGGTGTGAGTGCCTTGGCAAAGATAAGACAGAAATGTCAAGATATAATACCAGAGAAGTTAATGAAATTCTTAGGTCATTGCCTGAATGGGAAGCTATAGCATCCACTAAGAACTTTCCTTTATACGGTAAACAGAAATACTATAAACGTAAAGATAGCTTATTATGATAGCAAATTTTTATAAAATGCAATACGGAAATTACCGTAATTCTGTGCTTCTTGTAACAAGAAATATAGAACATATTCCATCTGTCAAAACGGTTGTTATATACAATGGCCAAAAGTTTTGTGTTGACAGACTGGAATTTAATTTGGATAAGTGTGAGTATAACATTTATATGGCCAGGTTATGAAATATGTAATACTAAGAGTTGTATGCAAATTCTCCGATGGTTCTTTAAGAACAATAAAATATGATGAAAACCATGTAACAGAAGAGAATGCTTGCAATGATGTAGCCCAATTCAAGAAAAATCTTAAAGATAAGCTTAACCGGTCATTGCAAATACTTGGAGTAACTGTAAGTTCAATAAATTTAACTTATGAAGAAAGAGACGGTAGACAGTGAAAAAGTTGTAGAGCACAAATTGGTTGAGCTTGTTAAGATAAATGGTGGCATGTGTATAAAACTGCTGTGTGACCAACTTATAGGCTTACCAGATAGAATGTGCTTATTTCCAGGCCATAAAATAGTTTTTGTGGAATTAAAAACAACTGGACGAAAGCCTAAACGCATACAGGCATATATGCACAATAAGCTTAGAGCTTTGGGTTTTAGAGTTGAAGTAATAGATACGATAAAAGGTGTTGAACAATTTATAGATAGTATAATTTATGATAAGTAACATAGTTGCATTTATAATAGGTGCTTTGTTTGGTTTAGCTTGTTTAGCTATATTTAACAGTAACAAAAGATGAAAGAAACAGATTTACATAAATACCAATTAGCTTGCGTGCAGCATATAATCGAGCATCCATTTTGCGGTGTATTTGTAGATATGGGCCTTGGCAAAACCATATCAACTCTTACTGCTATAAATTATTTGATGTTTGATTATTGTGAAGTTAATTCTGTATTAGTTATAGCTCCAAAACGAGTGGCTGAGTCAGTTTGGCAAGAAGAAGCAGAGAAATGGGAACATACAAAGCATTTGCGCTTTTCTAAGATTATAGGTACTGCTAAACAGCGAATAGCAGCTGTTATGGAAACAAAAGCTGATATTTATATCATATCAAGAGATAATGTTGCATGGCTTTGTGCTTTATATGGCGGAGGCAAATTACCTTTTGATATGGTAGTAGTTGATGAGCTTAGCAGTTTTAAGTCTTATAAATCAGAGCGTTTTAAGGCATTACGCGGCGCAAGACCTTATCTTAAAAGGTTAGTAGGACTAACTGGTACACCCGCTCCAAATGGACTTATTGATTTGTGGCCTCAAATATATCTTATGGATAGAGGCGAGCGCCTTGAAAAGACAATATCCAGATATAGAGAAAGGTATTTTCGGCCAGGTCAAACGAATGGTCATGTCGTATATTCATACGATTTGATGAGTGACTCAGAATATCTAATACATAAGAAAATAGAGGATATTTGCATAAGCATGAAAGCCGATGATTATCTTGAAATGCCATTTAGGACAGATAACTATATAAAGCTTAGAATGCCTGAAGCTCTAAAGAAGCAATACGATGACTTTGAAAAGAATAAAGTGCTTGACTTAATAAGCGCTACTGAAACGATTGAGCAAGAAGACGAAAATGGCAATTCAGTATTTGTTGAAAAGCCTGTGGAAGTAAACGTAGTCAATGCCGCTGCCCTTTCAAATAAATTACTTCAATTTGCTAATGGAGCTATATATGATGAAGAAAGAAATGTGTTTCCAATTCATGATATTAAGCTTGAAGCTCTTAAGGAGATAATTGAAGATGCAAATGGCCAATCTGTGCTTGTAGCATGGACCTATCAATTCGATAGGGATAGAATCGTGGAATATCTTAAAAAATATAAGCCAAGAGAGCTTAAAAACAATAAAGATATTGAAGACTGGAATGCTGGTAAAATACAAGTTATGTTAGCGCATCCAGCATCAGCAGGCCATGGGCTTAATCTTCAAGCAGGAGGTAGCATAATAGTTTGGTTTGGGCAAACATGGAGTCTTGAATTATATCAGCAGTTTAATGCTCGATTATATCGACAAGGACAGCAAAATCATGTTGTTATAAATCACTTGATATTGCAAGGCACTCATGATGAAGATGTAATCAGAGCACTTAAAGCAAAAGATAAAAAGCAAAATGCCTTAATGG
>ERZ1034915.264-NODE-264-length-36926-cov-62.880828_pt1 | contig 36926 bp, 68 predicted proteins | sample MGYA00520592_ERZ1034915 | MGnify/ENA primary metagenome ERZ1034915 (study PRJEB33766, sample SAMN09781787) | gut metagenome | biome: gut microbiome | host: Homo sapiens | place: Madagascar | study: EMG produced TPA metagenomics assembly of the PRJNA485056 data... | reverse complement strand
TCTTGGCTCCCAGCCCTCCGCCGTTGCCGCAAAGCGTCACACTCTTTCCGTCCGGGCTGTAAACACGGTATTGCTGGCTGTCAAAAGTCTGGTTCTTTGCGTCGTTCTCAATGGTTCCAATCCTCACCGGCTCCGCTACCATCGTGCGGCTATGCTTTGAAAGCGTCTGCTGCGGGTTGCTTCCCTTGTATTCCGTAGCCGTAATACAGTAACTCTTTTCTTGCCACGCTATACCCGTTTCCAGAATGTCGCGCAGAAGTATTCCGCGGTCCTCCGGCTGTCCCACCGCCACCTGGCTATATGTGCCGTCCGGGTTCCGTCTGCCCACCCAATACAGGCGCTGGCGGTTTTGTGCGCTCACCAGGGCGCTGTTAATCAGGACTGGCTTCACGCCTAACTCCGCCGTGATCTGCGCCCGGATAGCGGGCGACATACTTTTATTGTTTTCGTACAGGAAAAAATCCGGCTGGTACTTATCCCGCGCAATGCGGTAATTCAAAAACAGTTCCCAGCCTATGCCGCTGGCTTCGGTTTCGCGGTTCTTCGTCTGCGCGATACTCCAATGGGCTAAGTGCATGGAGAACCGCCAATAAGCAATTTAACCATGCAAAATCACCTCCTCTAAATACCTGAATTTATATCCGCCGGTTGAATCGTAGAATCCCTCATACTCTGGAATGGGTCTCCAACGTGTGCAGGGGCTTCCGCCGATCAGTATTTTCATTTTCCTCGGCCCTCCGCCAGATCAATGATCCACATGCACCCCCGGGCCACCGTCAGCGCACCGATCACACCTAATACTGTTCCCATGTCCATACTTTCCCTCCAAATTTTCCCTTGCCAGTCTCCCGGCTGTGTGTTAGTCTTTAAGTAACCGTTGCCCTCTTTTTTATAAAAGGTGGTGATTTTCTGAAAACCGAAGTCGTTTGCGCATTGATCAGCCTTGCCGGCGTTGCCATTTCCGGGCTGCTTTCCGTTTTCCTCTCCCGTCTTTCTGCGGCCAGGGAGGTTGGGAAAATGCTCCTCGAATGGGAACGCGAGGATTATGTTTCCTCCAATACAGACCTTGAAAACGCCGTCGCTATGTGTGCGCAATATGCAGCTACACTTCACCCCCTTTACCAGCGGGAGGCAATAAAGCTTGTTGCCGCCGCCCGTGTTCGTGAAACCGGCGAAATCGGCGCCTTGCTGGACAAGCTATACGAATCCATCTGTAAAGACGAAACCCAAGGCATCAATGCTCTTCTGTCAGAAATTACGGCAGCAAACCGCCAGTCATGACAAATACCCAATAGATCCCTTTCAAACGATCACCACGCTTTCTTTGTCACCGCTGGAACAATGTCTTCACATTCACTCCCAGCACCTCGGCGATACGAATTGCCGTTCGCACGCCGGGTTCTCTTTCTCCATGTTCGTAATATTGATACAGCCGACACGCAATGCCGGCTTCCTTTGCGACCTGCGCTTGTGTCTTGCCGGACTTCTCGCGGGCCGCTTTCAGTTCTTGATTCATTTTCTCCTCTCTTCCCGGCGTTTCACGATATATTTATCGTGTGACCATACTATAACACGCTGTATTTATCGTGTCAAGACCCTTTTTATCGGAGGTTATAGCTATGTCTCTCCCCGACGCATTAAAGCGCTGCCGAAAAGAATACAAGATAACCCAAAAACGCGCCGCCGAAATATCAGGCATTGCAGAGCGCGTTTGGCAGTCGTATGAATACGGCAAGGTGGTCCCCTCAGTCACTGTTCTCGTCGCCCTCGCGGATTTTCTAAACGTCTCCTTAGATTATCTGGTAGGCCGCTCCGATGATCCCACCATCCACTAATGCCGCTCTTCGGCTTCCGCAAACAGCCGCCGGGGATCATTCACCTTAAACAGATCCAGCAGCTTGATCAGCACCTCATAGGATGGCTTTCTACGGCCATTTTCCCAATCGCACACCGTCTGGATGGAAACACTGCACTTCTTTGCGACATATTCTTGCGTCCATCCTCGATCCAGGCGCTTTTCCCTTAACTCGGTTTTCAATGTAACCTCCAATCTGCTCATGATTTGTACGCATATTGCGTACTTTGATTGAGCCTATTATAGTACGCACAATGCGTACTGTCAACGGGTGATTTTATGGATTTTCAAAAAATATTCGGCGAGCGGATCGCCCAGCGCCGCAAAGAACTGAAACTGACACAACAGCAGTTGGGTGAACAGGCCGGCCTTACAAAGCAGGCCATCAACGACATTGAGCACGGCAGGCGCTCCACGCTGGTTTCTAAGGCGATCAATATTGCAATCGCCTTGAATACCACAGTGGAATACCTGGGCGGGCAAACAGAGAATCCCAACCGGCCTTAATGCCGCTTCATGCGTTCGCAGTGCCGCCGTACCCCCGACTTGGCAACTGCCAGATCGCTGGCGCTCCTGTACCGTTTCTGCCGCTCCTCCTGCTCCCGCTTGTTGCATGCATCGAATTCCTTGTACTTCGGGCAAACCACCTGGCACCCAAACTGACGATCTGTACAGTCTTTGCATGGCCCTTGTCTCATCTCGGCACCCCCAGAAGCCGCGCCGCCTCCGCATCGGTAAAACCCAGCGTTTGCCCGATGCGGAACAGTTCATAGGCGCTCCAGCCCTTCTTAAAACGGTTGCTGATCTGCGTTTCCGAGATCCCAAGCGCCTGTGCCAGTTCCTTGTTGTGCGCATAGTCACTCCGGACCATTGCTGCCCGGATCGTCCGGTTCACCATGCGTTGATATGTATCCGGGTTCCGGGATAGGCGGTCCATTTTTGTCCTCGGCATGGTTACCTCCTTTTATGGCTTTACTAAGTCATTTACATTGCATTTCAAGAAATTCGCCAACGCCAAAACACAACAGAGCCTTGGTGATCTCCCTTGCTTCCATCCTGTTACGGTCGATTTTGCAATCCCGCAAGCTTTCGCTGCGGCAGTAGGTGTAATTCCGTTTCTTTTACACGCTTCTTTATAATTGTCAAAAAACATTTCGTACCTCCGCAAAAACGTTGACAGTACGAAAAAACAAACTATAATGTAATTGAGAATCTTTATTTCTTTTTAAAAAGTTCGTTTCTTCGTACTTGTTGACCATATTATAGTTCGCACTTTTCGAACTGTCAATAATATATTCGTACTTTTCGAACTTTTGTTTATTCCACCAAAAAAGGTAATTTACGATGAGCGATTTATACAAACGCATTGTCAAACATTGTGCCGTCAAGCACGTTTCGCCCAGCAAAATGTGCTTGGATATAGGTTGCAGCAAAAGTTTAATGAGCGATTTAAACTCAGGCCGGAAGCAAACTTTAAGCGCAACGACTTTGCAGAAAATCTCCGACTATTTCGGCATCACCGTTGATGACCTTTTGGGCGAAAAAAAAGAACCCGATCCTCAGACCGGGTCTTTAAGTCCTACAAAGCAGCGCCTGCTTGATGCTGTCGATGATCTGACGGACAGTCAAATAGACAAGCTGCTCGGCATTATTTCCGAAGCAAAAAAATTATTATAATCCCGCGAACCGCCAAGCGTCCCGCCGGGGGCGCTTCGTAAATCGGCAAAGTGACACGGTTGACTATTGTAAATTGAGCCAATATAATGGTTATAGCAAATATGAATTAAGAGGTGGCATATTATGTTGCAGAATGATTACCAGTGGTTTTTGGATAATTATGCCGACTTATATAAGCAGTACGGAGTGTCTTTTCTTGCAATAAAAAATAAAACTGTGTTGGGTGCATACCATTCGTATGCAGAGGGTGTGAGAAAAACGCTTCAGAACGAAAAAGCCGGCACTTTTATTGTTCAAAAATGCAATGGCGATGAATCGGCTTACACAAATTATATTTCGTCAATATGCTTTAATTGAGTTTGGCATTCCAAATACACGATAAGAGATAAAGAAGAAGTGAAATTATGAGTGCATCGCCCCATGCTATTTATCACGCTTTTACAGTTGATTATCCCGGCAAAAGCAACAAACTAATAACTCAAATCACTATTTTCAGCGGAGATCGTTCAATTAAAGGAAATGCGCTTTGGGATACCGGCGCAACAACAAGTTGTATTTCCGAATCCGTTTCAGAACAATTATCCCTTGTACCAACAGGAATGATGAATATTCAGACCCCTTCCAGCACCAAAGCGGTCAATACTTATTTGGTAAGTGTAGGACTTCCAAACCATTTGAGGGTAAATGATATCCCGGTATGCGATACCGACATTGGAAAACAAGGTCTCGAAATGCTTATTGGAATGGATATTATCACATTGGGCGATTTTTCTGTAAGCCATTTTAACGACAAGACGGCATTCACATTTAGATTTCCTTCTAAGGAAAGAATTGACTTTGTTCCGCAATCAAATATTGACAATATTATTGGGCCTACACACGGAAAAGGTAACAGCAAACGCAAGAAGAAGCGTTGAAGAAATTGCGTCCCGCCGTGCACTTTGATAAAAAGAAATGGGACGCTTCTGCGTCCCATTTTATTATCTGCCCGCAATATGCAATTCGCTTTTCAGCGCCGCCTGCAGCACGGCGGAGAAATTCACCCCGGCCCGCTCCGCTTCAAAATTAAGCCATGACGGGATCGTGCAATTCTTTTTCACAACCCGAAGATCATTCTTTCTGCGGTACTCCGCAAAATCGACGTCCACCAGCGACACCAGCGCCCCGGAGGGAGCCGCAGTCTGTACCTCTGCCATGCTGGACGCTTCCGGCAGTGTTTCTCCATCATCCTGCATGTCGATTCCCATTAAGCCGATTGCGTCCCGCGCCATTTCAATGGCTTCCGGAACATCCTTCCCCTGTGTATTGATATTGAAATCCGGGATGAATACCACGATGAATTCTTTCCCCTGTGTCATAACGATAGGATATGCATTTTTCATTTTACTTCCCCCTTAAACTGTACTATATATTATGCCCAAGGGCGGCGGGCTTATTTCAGCCCGCGCCGCTTGATGATCGCCTTTGCTAATTCTTCGTCCGTTTCCCTGTGCCTTACAACGCTTTCCCTTTGCCCGTCCTTTACATAGATGTCATGGTTCGCGCCGTGTCGTTTGAACTTCCAGCCGTTCCGTTCCAAAAGTTCGATCAGGTCTTTTGTCTTCATCCCTCATCCTCCTTACGCTTTATATTGTACGCCTTTAATGCGTATATGTCAATAGTTTTTGCTTAAAAAATATGCGCATTTTATGCGCCCTTTTTTCCAATTTCCTCTGCAAGCCTTTTCAGCACCCATTCCGCCTGCTCTTCTGTCAGCGACATGATCTCTTGCTTTGCTCTCGTTCTCTTCGCTGTGATCGTTTCGTGTCCTTGTTTCTCGCTGCCGTTGTTCCGATTCATTCTCTGTCCTTTCTCTACGGGGCTTGTGTGTCTATATTAGAACAACCGTTCTATTTTGTAAATTGACGAAATCACGAAAAGTTTTGGTAAAATCACCGGGAGGAGGTTCTTCACCATGAAATGCAAATATTGCGGTGCGAAAAACCAGCCGCCTGGCAAGTTTTGCAGAAGCTGCGGGGCAAAATTGCCGAACTACGTCCCCTTTGTCGTGATCGGTGCAATTGCCATCATTGTCACTGTAATTCTCATCTTTTCTTAAAAAATAGAGACGGAGGAAACCATTGTGAAGGGCTGTAAAACTACCATCGGTATTTTGAGCATTCCGCTGTCCGTTATCGTATTGATCCGGTCATTGATGGTGATTGGATGGTATAATTCCTCTTCTGCGGCTGGATCCGGAATGCTCTTTAGTTTCTGTTGTTTGATCATCGGTATCGTTCTGATCGCAACGCGAAACAGAGGGAAAGCATCTGCTATATTCGCCTGCATTGGCTATTTTGTTATTTTTATTTGCACCATCGCAAACTACGGGCAATATTCTCTCCTTCCGTTTTGGGGTATCATTGTTTTTATATACTCGCTTATTCTCCTGGCGTTTTCACTGACTGCCGGAAGATCCGTCAAAAAGAAAAGCGCATATATTCCAGGCGCCGCATTTGACCCAAAGGGGATTTTTTCACAGGAAAACACAGATCTGCGCCTATCTGACTGCCACACCGTAGAGGAAACGAAATTTGTTTTAAACGGTACATGCTATGATAGAAAGCGATATGTGCGGAAAACCGCAGACGCTTTAAAAGGCGCATATAACTATCCATTGTTAAAAGCACTTGCCGCTGATTTGCAGAAGAATTCTGTCTTGAATATCGATCAGTCTAATTTTTCTGCTGCGAATTTAGCGGCTAAGGAAACCGAACCAGCGGAAAGCGCGGTGAAGGATCAAGGACTTTCCTGACCCCCAGCCGCCTGGGCCAAAGGCGACCGGGGGTCTGTAGCAGATCCGTCGGCTGTGAGATTATCTGCTACGCTTCGACCATAGCAGTAGACCTCGCTTCATTCAATACGCAAATATGGCGCACTTGAGCCACACATGACGGGAGATGTGTATTTGTTACTTGTTCAGTCTATCGTGGACCAGTTAAAAATAGCAAAAGCTGCCGCCCATCCGCCCATATCAAACCGGGAGATCGCAGAGCGTACCGGAGTGCCGCAGGGCACTGTTGACAGGGTTTTCGGGCCCAAACCCTATAATTTCACATACGAAACTCTCAAACCCCTGATGGACTATTTCAAACTTACAAAAAATGACGAAAACCGTGAAGTAAGCACTTCATGTGAAGAATGTGTTAAGATCAAAGAAATGGAGGCTACGATTCGGGAATTGCGTGTCCAGCGCAGCAGTGCGCAGGCTCCATATAAAGAGCAGGTACACATGCTGCAGGATGCTCATGCGGAAATGATGGAAGAGAAAAACAGCAGCGCTCGGAATTACCGGCATACCATAGCCATCCTCAGCGTCATTATCGCTTTGCTGCTGGTGCTGATCTTCGCTTACCTGCTGCGTTTTGATCTTGGGAACCCAAATTACGGAATATTTCGATATTAAGCAAACAAGCAAGCCACCCACAAAGGGTGGCTTGCTTTTCAAGAAAACAAAGTGGAGGGATGACAATTGAAGTTTCCAACGCCTCAAAGGCTGCCATCCGGGAGATATCGGATCCAGCTGATGATCAACGGTACCATGCTCGACCGTGTATTTGACACCCCGGAAGAAGCCATGTTTTGGGCCGCCGGCGTAAAGACGAAAATGAAAGAGGCCCATATCCCAGCACGAAAATTGTCTGTGGCCGATGCTGCCGACCGATACATTGAATCCCGCTCCGCCGTGCTGTCTCCTTCCACCATTGCCGGATATAAACGCATCTGCAAGAACTTAATGGCCGGGATCAGCACTGTCCAGCTTGCGGATCTTACACAGGATAAAATCCAACGGTGGGTGAATTCTCTCGCCCGTAGCAGAAAGAAGCCTAAGACCATACAGAATGCCCACGGATTTTTGAGCGCCATCCTGCGCGAATATCGGCCCGATTTTGCCCTTCATACAACGCTCCCGCAGAAAGAGAAAACCGAAATTCAAATCCCGACAGAAGAAGAAGTCGTTGCCATCGTCAATGCCGCCCGTGGTACGAAATATGAACTGCCTATCACTCTCGCGATATGGCTCGGCCTGCGTGCCTCCGAAATTCGCGGCCTCCGCTGGAAAGATATCCAGGGTGACTATGTATTGATCCGCACCGCAATTGTGGCCGGTGAGGATGGGCCTGTGGAAAAAGGCACGAAGACCTATAGCGGCTCGCGCAAGATCCACCTGCCTCCATATTTGCAGCAGCTGATCATGTCGCAGCCGCACAGAGATGAACACATTGTCCATCTGTCCGGTCATGCGATCTATAACGGCTTTGTCCGCATCTGCCAGAAAGCCGGCGTCCCGCATTTTCGTTTTCACGATCTCCGGCATCTGAACGCTTCCGTTATGCTGGCAGAGAATATCCCGGACAAGTACAGTATGAAACGCATGGGCCACGCCACCAGCAACATGTTGAAAACGACATACCAGCATACCATCAAAGAAAAGGAAAATGCATTTGATAAGATTATTGACGGGCATTTTGAGGGAATCTTCGATCCTAAAAAATAGCCCGATTTCATGTGAAAAATCATGTGAAAAATCTCTTTTATTTTTCACATGACACTTGTAAATATTGCAATTTTCTTGCAGATATTAAAATTATTGGACAGCCGAAAAGCCTTGTAATATCAAGAAAAAACCGAGGAACCATTGAGATTCCTCGGTTTTTCAATTGGTGGAGGCGAGGGGAGTTGAACCCCTGCTTAAAATCGCTAAAATCCTTGTAATATCAACGCTTTATTTTTTATGGTTCTCTATTTCATGTGAAAATGTATTATTTTTTTCCCACATTTCCGCAAGTCGAACGATCATTGCCTTTGCATTTTTTCCAAAAAACACTTGCATTTTTCAACCCATCGCATATACTATTAGTGCAGGTAGAAATACGCTGTATACCCGTGTCAACGAATTAACGTTTAAGCGGCATTTTTCTGTCGCCGTCCACGGGGCCGCCGAAAGGCGGTTAGTGATATCCCAAAAGTCAAAAACACTCTCTTCCATTCCGGCAGAGAGTGTTTTTCATTATTTTCGCTGGCTCCGGATAACGATCTCTCCCGCCAGGGTCAGCACTGCGATCAGGATAAACGCAACCACGCCCATCATGCCATCACGATCCCCCGATAATACGCCGCCAGCTTCTCTTTCGGACCTGGTCCATCCTTGTCAAAAAGAAACGCCTTGGCCAGCTGCGCATAAAAATCCGGCGTGTTGACCTTGTACATGGCGGCCACTTCGTAGTAGTCGGAATACATCATGTTCATGGCCGTGTGCCAGCACCAGGAAGAAACATGGTCGAAAGTCAGCCCGATGCTCTGTCCCACAGCCGTGGTCTGCTCAATGGACCAGTGCCCGCCAGTTGTGCCGTCCTCGTTCTCCATGTGCGCGTTCCAGGCGGACGCATCGGCTGCGGTAAACTCCGCCGGTTCATGTTCACATTCCACACACGCCTGCACCCGCTCCCGGCATTCCAGCATTGCCATGATCGCCGACGCGGACCGTTCACTCACGGGAGAATCCATGTACTCCGCTATGCTGCGGTCCAGGCGGCGAAGATATTCCTGCGCTTTCTCTCTCATTCGTAGTCCTCCTCCTTGATGTATGCCATCAGGTTATCCAGTTCCTTCCGTCCGATCTTCATCGTGATGTTCAGCACCGGGATCTTGATGGGCATAGGATCCGCCCCCAAATACGGCTTCATAGCGGCATACAGCGCGTCAACGTCTATCTCATTGCTTTCCGCGTCAAATACGCCCAGCGCCGCAAAAATCGGGTTATTTGCGTAGGTCCCCAGCAGCGCCGGAAGCTTTGCCGCCATCAGCCCGCCTCCGCCTGCCACGATCACCCGATCCCAGCCGCTTAGGCTGGGCGCTATGTCCCGGTCGATGAATTTCGCCAGTCCGGTCTGGATCTGCTCCATTTTTACCATGTTCGTCCTCCCTTACCGGGGCGGCGTTTGCCGCCCCTTTTGGTTTGGTTAATTGCAATTGCAGCTGCACTTGGGCAGAGGGTTGTACAGGGTCTGTGCCGTGGTAGCGGTCCCGGTAGTCACGTCCGCCACCTGCTTTGGATAAAAAGTTGCGTTGGCATACGTCACGATGGCATTGTCGCCGCAGCAGCGCCGCTCCGCTTCCATCTGGATTTCCCTGTGCAGGTCCTCCCGCACAGAAGCAATGTCCTGACGGGCCAGCACAAAGCTGTCCTCGGTTTTCTGGTTGTGGACCGCCTGGGCGGACTGCACAGAGCGGATGTCTTTCAGTTGTCCGTCAATGTACTTGTACATTTCCAGCATCTTCTGGTCGCCATAGGAATTGGCATCACGTAAAGAGATCTGCGCGTCCTTTGCCGCCAGCTGCTGCTGCAGCTGCAATTCATAGCGATTGACCGGCATATTTTCGTTGCAGGTCCCGGCGCAATTGGCGTTCAGGGGATTGGCCCAAAGGCCGTTCAAACCGCCGTTCAGCAGCCCCAGCGCGGTCCCTGCAATTCCCAGGCCTAATCCTGTATTGGCCACGCCGCGGGACGCATATTCGTTGTTCCGTTCAACTTCTACCATAGTAAAATCTCCTTTTCCAAATTTTGAAAAAGCGGCCACCTTTTCTTGATAAAAGCCTACAAAAAAAGCTGCCCTCCCGCCAGTAAGCGGAAGGGTAGCTTTTATGGAACTTTTGCGAATAACCGCTCCTGCAGACGATACACGATCTGCTTTGTCCGGTCCACCGTCAGGCCGAACTCCTCGGAAAGCGGCTCATACGGGATGCCGTCCAGCAAGCGGCGCTTGAGAATTGCCCGGTCTCGCTCGTTGAAGATCCATTCGTCGATGAGCTTTTCCCACGCCGAATAGCTTAGGTCGTATTTCTCCAGGCTGTTCATTCTTCCTCCGTCAATCCCGCCGGAAAAAGCACAGCACATTTGCCACCAGCAGAGCCGACACCGCAGCGGCAAGAAGCGCTATGCCTTTTGTCCGGCGCTGCATTCTTGCCATTTCGCTTTCATACACGACAAACGGAATGTTTTTTAATTGGCCCATATTGTTCCTCCGTCGTCAGTCGTACATCCCGGCCCGGTCGTTGATCACCAGAATGCGGAGCATATCCAAAGACAGGTTCAAGCCCGTGGGATAGCCCTCGTCATCCTTTTTTCCGCTGCCGCCGGTGAGATAACCCTTGTCGCACAGCTTCATTGCCGTCCGCTGCGCCCACAAAGGCATTTCGGAGATCTTGTCATAGCGCATTTCCTCTTCCTCCTTGTTGTGCTCCCGGGCGTCCACCGCCCAGTAATACTTCACCTGCTGCCGGAAGGTGTCCCGGTCACCCCGGATCCGCTCCGGCTTCTCGCTGGCGGGATCGTTGATATACATCTTGTCATCCGCCCACCATACCAGCACATAGTGTCCGCTGCTGGTCCACAGCCCCTTTCCCATGCAGGCAATGAGATAGTACCCGTCCTTCAGCCGCTGCTCCGCTTCGTCGTGGACGGCGGCTTTCGGCTTGCCGTACACGCTGCTGCGGTTGAGCATCCAGCAGTCGATGCCGAAGGACGCCATCTGCGGGGCAAAATAGCTGTAATACGTCCCCTGATTGGGGGCCTTGAAGCCGTGGTGCAGGCTCCATGCGCAGGCGTCTGCCGGGGTGAAGGTCTCCCCGGTGATGGTTTCAATGCACATGGCAGCGCAGGTGGGGCCGCAGCCGCTTTTCCCGATGGTGGTCTTCTCCCCCCGGGCGGAATAGTCCGTGTTCTTCCAGCGCTTGTCCGTCTGGAAATAGCTTACCGGCTTCTTGTTCATTTGCCCTCACCGTCCAGCAGTTCCTGATTCTTCTGGCTCTGGGTGCCGAAATAAAACGCGATGATCACGGCATAGATCGTCATAAAATCCTGGCTGATCTGGTCCGCCACCGCCATATAGGAAAACACCAGGGTCAGAATCAGTGTCACCAGCGACTTTACCGACAAAAGATTTCCCAAACGCTTTTTAATGTCCATCCGCTTCACTCCCTTCTGCCGACCGGTCCGGCCAGCGGTTATTTTTGCTGAGATTTTCAAACAGGCTCTTGGCACAGTACACCAGCACCACGCCGATGATCTCCGTTATGGCTACCTTGGACAGGCTTTCGGCAATCTCCTCCCGGCCCAGAAGGGCCAGGAGATAGGAGCACCATACCCAGGCGATGCCATTGCTCAGGCAGATCCAGACCACCCGTTTTGCCGTTTCTTTTTTTACCGCTCTCATGTCATATGCTCCAAGTCTTCAATCCGATGGTTGATGACCTTGATCTTTTCCTCGGTCACCCGCTCGTTTTCTTCCAGCTTATAGGTCCGCTCAATGACGCCGTTGTGCTTATCCACCTTCTTTTCCAGCTGCTCCAATCGGTACAGCATCAAAGACAAGGTCTTGCGGTTGGCCAGCCACGACCCGCATAAGGACCCGCACAGGGCAATCAGGGCAACGATGATTTCAGTTGTCACCGGCGTACACCTCCCCGCAGATGCTCTTGTATTCCTCCGCCGTGATGATCCCCGCCGTCACCGCCTGCCGCAGTTCCGGCTTGCCGATCCGCCCCAGGCGGTACAGGGTTTTCAATGCTCTCGCCTTTGCGCTCATTTGCCCTCACCTCCCAATAGCAGTTCAAGAGTCTCCTCCAGTTCCGTCAGCTTCCCCATCTTAATGGAGCAGCTGCCGTCCCGGTGGTCGGTGACGTCCCCGGACACGCAGAATTCGCTCATGTCCCGCTCCGTCTCCGTGCCGTCCTCCGCCGTTTCTGTAAGGCTCCAAACGGCGTTCCCCGGCAGCAGGGCAATCACGCTGCTGTAGGGCAGCGCCAGCCGGACAGACACGCTGTGCCGCCCATCCCAGCCCCGATCCGGGTTGCTCCCCATCAAGGACGCTTCATACCGCGTCCCGTTTACTTTGATCTGTGCCATGCTCTCTCCTCCTTAGTCAAGATAGATGGATGTGATAAACATTCCTTTATCTGCGCCAATACCGGAATGTGTGTTGTTGTAATACGCCCTGATATAATACGTCCCTGTCAAAGCGGAGACATCGAAGGTCAGTTCTTCCGGCGTATTATCCGGTACGGTCTGCGATTTATTAAAACTGTCGTTCACGGTCTTGCTTTTGTTTAATCCAACCAATGCGCTGCCGCTCTTTCTTTGCTCTTTACGGTACGCCGTAATATGCAGCGTATGGTATTCGGTCATGTCGATGCCAGTGCTCCCTTTCGGCGCCGCGCCGATATTCAAATAACCGTCCGTCCAGGATTCATCCGTATCGTCATAGACCGGCTTCAGCTTCAGTCCCCGGGTCGCGTCAAAGGAATAACTTCTGCTTAGGGTAATGGCCCCATTTCGCAGCGCTGTATCTCCCAACTGAAAGATCACAAACGGCGCCGCGCCGAATTTGATATCATACGCCACACCGTCTACCAGCGTTTTCCCTGCCTTGATATCATATGCCACGCCGCCGATCATCGTTTTCCCTGCCTTGATATCGTAGGCCACACCGCCGATCATTGTCTTGCCCGCCATGCTCCCTCCTTACTCATAGCACCAGGCAATACCGCCATTGCCCAGCTGCGAGGTCCAATCGGTCACCGCGTCAAAATCCGTTTTGGGCAGCAGTTTTTCGTTGCGTACCTGTGCCGTGGCATAGCCGGTATTGCTCTGCGCGGTCAGGACACCTGTCATGGTCCCGCCACTGAGCGGCAGTGCCCCCACATCCGACGCGCCCAAGGTCACGGCCCCGGTCTTGCTGTTCACGCTGCTTACAGGGGCGGTTTTCAGATAGTCTGTTCCCGCCACCGCCGCCGTGACCCCGCCGGAGCCGTTGCCCTTTAACAGGCCGCTGGCGGTGATCTTCGTCTGCTTTCCGTCGGCGTAGGCAAACACATCCTGTGCCTTGTTCTGTGGATCGTAAACAGATTTCAGCATGTCACCGCTTTTCTGCCCGTCCTCGCCATTGTATACGGAGAAAGTACCCACCTCGGTCTGGGCGGTATCATTGAGCTTCATGGCGTATACGTCGGTGGTCCCCGGCGCGCCGGTGCCGCTTTTCTTAGTCACCGTGCCCACAGCATAACCCCGGGGGCCTTGATCTCCTGTGGTTCCCTTTGGGCCCTGTTCACCCTGCGGGCCGGTATCACCCTTATCGCCCGCCGGGCCGGTGGCCCCTGTGTCGCCCTTGGGGCCTTGCTCCCCCTGTGGGCCTTTGATGTTCACCGCTGTCGGATTGGTTTTCCCGCCGTCATTGGTCCAACTAAGTACGCCTGCCGAAGAGACCGCCGGGGTAAAGGTCGTGCCGGTATCGCCCTTGGGGCCGGTCTCACCCTGCAAACCAGTGTCACCCTTTGCCCCTTGTTCGCCTTTTTCTCCTTGCTCTCCCTGGGGGCCGGTCTCGCCTTGCGGTCCGGTTGGCCCTTGCGGCCCGGTATCACCCTTGATCCCTTGCTCCCCTTGCGGGCCTTTGACGTTCACCGCCGTGGGATTGCTCAAGCCGCCGTCATTGGTCCAGCTGAGGACGCCTGTGGAGGAAACTGCCGGAGTAAATACCGCTCCTTTTTCTCCTCGGGGGCCTTGTTCACCTGTTGCGCCCTGTGGACCCGTGTCGCCTTTGTCCCCCGCCGGGCCGGTGGCTCCGGTCTCTCCCTTTGGGCCTTGCGGCCCTTGCGGCCCTGTGTCGCCCTTTGCGCCCTGTAAAGGGCCGTTGTTGGTCCAGCCAGATGTTGCGCCATAAATATAAATGTCGTAAGGATCCGCTGTGCCGATACCGTAAGCGTCACCCACTGCCGGGGTTGGGATCGCCGCCTGCAGCGCGGACAGACTGGCGTAGTAATCCAGCACCTTAAAGCCGCTGCCGGTGTCGCCCTTCGGGCCCTGTATGCCCTGTTCACCCTGCGGGCCTTTGGGGCCGGTATCGCCCTTAGGTCCCTGCGGGCCGGTGTCTCCGGTTTCCCCCTTGGGGCCTTGCTCTCCCTGCGGACCGGTGGCGCCCTGAATGCCTTGTTCTCCTTGTTCGCCCTGCGGCCCCTGTGCGCCCGTGTCGCCCTTGGGACCTTTAATGCTGACAGAATCCGGGTTTGGTAAACTCCCGTCATTGGTCCAACTAAGTACCCCCGCATCCGAAACCGCCGGGGTAAAGGTTGCCCCCACCGGCCCCTTTATGCTGACAGAGGACGGATTTGTCTTTCCGCCGTCATTGGTCCAGGAAATGATACCCGCAGCCGATACCGCCGGGGTAAAGGTCGTCCCGGTCTCACCTTTGGCCCCTGTGTCGCCCTTGGCCCCGGTGTCGCCCTTTTCGCCCTTCGGGCCTTGTGCTCCGGTATCTCCTTTTGCACCCGCCGGGCCGGTGGCTCCCGTCGGCAGTCCAAAGGTTAGTTTTACGGCGGTCTCTGTCTCTGTTTTCTCTACCGTGGCGGTGCTGCCCTCCGGGAGTGTTGTTGCCTCCACCGTCATATTTTCAATGGCGGCTTTTGCTGCTTCCGCTCCTTCCTGCGCCTGCTCCGCCGCCGTTTTGGCTGCCGCAGCGTTGGTTTCTGAGGTCTTTGCGGCGTCTTTACTGTTTGCCGCTTGCTGTGCGGCATTGGTTGCGTTCGTCTGCGCCGTCTTTGCCGCCGTCTTTGACTTCTCCGCAGCTGCTGCGCTTTCCTGCGCCTGTGTCGCATACCCGGACGCCGCCGCAACTGCATAACTCTTGATCAATGCGCCCTGGATGGACCTTGCTTCGCTGCTTTGCTCTACCACCAGCAGGGATTCATCATCCAGCTGTGTGGCAACCGGCAGCTGCCCTATGGTTTTATCCATTTCCCATCACTCCCCCTTTTCTAATTCTTTGATCTTTTTCTGCAGGTCTCGGATCTCTTCCCCTTGCTTCTGGATCATGTGGACGCACAGCGCGGCAAATTCGCTGTAGCGCAGGCCCAATTCCTGCTCCGCTCCTTCCGGCGCGGTCCCATCCGGGCCTGTCCGGATAAACCGGTCCACCATTCCGTATTTCTCCGGATCTTCTCCCGCTTCCCGCAGCGCCTGTTCCACATCTTGCGCTACAAATCCCATGTGCACCGTTTCCGGTGTGTCTTTGTATTCATAGGACACGGGCCGCAAGGCTTTGAAAAACGCTTCATACCGGCTGAGATCGTAATCAATGTCCTGCTTTCGCCGCCGGTCCGAAGATACCGTTTGTACATTAACACCATTCTGCAGCAAAGACGGATAGCAGTTCACGGCGCTGTTGCCGATCGTGATACCGCCGCCCGTACTTTCTGACGCGATATACACGTTTCCTCCATTGCTGATCAGACGCAGGCCGGTGAAACTCCGCAGTTCCATGGCCAGCACGCCACCGGCGTTGTACCCCGGTGTAATGACCGCCTGTGCATATCCATTCCCGTCTAAGATCTGCACATCTCCGCCGCGCAGGCTGGACGCTGTGACGGTGCCTGTCATCAGTTGTGTGCCGTTAATGTACGTTGCCCCGTCATACTCATATTTCCAGTTGTCCACCGTATCTGTGGTTTCCTGCGCGGCCGCCGACCAGTTGTATGCATTCTGCATGTCCGTTCTAAGCGTCGGCTCTATGTCTCCCAATGTGATCGCGCCTGTCAGATTCACCGTATCCGCCGATATGCTGTTTGCTTTCAGGCTCCCGGTGTCAATGCTGCTGCCCTTTATCCGCGTGGTGCCGGAAGAATCCGTGATCGTCACACCGTCCACCGTGGTTTTAAGTTCCGAAAACTCCCCGTTCAGGCCGTCCACACGCAAGGTGATCTCTTCCGATGTCTTCTTGATCTCCGAGCGTGTCTCTGCGATCTGCCGGTTCACGGTTTGTTCCAGCGGTCCCACCGCCGGATATTCTTCGTCCAGTTCCTCATCCCCCGGCGCGGATATGTTGGGGTATCGGTCTCCTTCGTCTTCCACCGATGCCAGCACGCTGTATATCCCGCCGACCTCCACGCCGTCTCCCAGTTCTGCCGCCGGATCCAGCGCCGCCGCCGTGGCGGAATATGGATGATATTCCATCCCGCGCAGCTTTGCCAGCAGGTTATCCACCATGGCCTGTGTGGCGTAGGGGCAGTTTGCAATGATCTCTATCCCGGTATCATCCCCCGCCGTCAGTTGCTTTTCGCTGTCCAGCATCAGCGTCACACGGGAAATGGGGCGGCGCGCTTTCTTATCCTGAAATTCTGTTAGATCGTTCCCGATCCTCTGATTATCAAACAAGGATCCGCACACCTCCAAACACAATGTAATTGCTTTCCTCGTCTACCAGGTAATTTGTCGTACCCGGCAACGACGCCAGCGGGACCAGAAACAGCTTCCCCGGATCCGTAATGATCCAGTTCCCGCCGTGAGCCGCCGCGATATAGGCCAGCACATTTGCTTCCGTTATGTCGTTGGCCGGATAATCTACGGTGTACTCTTCCAGCAGTTCCGTCCGGCTATCCAGTTCCACGCCCATATCCGCCGCGATCAGCGCCACCGCCGACGGCATAGACATGGGGAATGTCAGGTCCTGCGACGGCTCCCATACCTTCTGCGCTTTCCGCATGGCGTCATACGCGCTGAGTTTCCACCAACCATCTTCTTCCTCCCGTGTACTGGTGAAAAACACGCCCTTCTGCAGCCATTCAGACCTATCGTTCCCATTGACCAGCTGCACCCACCGTTCAATAGTGGCAGCACGTGGAATTTCGCTCTCTGAGAACACTTGCAGTTCCAGGTGTGCTGTGGACACATTGCCTATGCCAAAATCGCTGTACAGCATTGATTCCGCCTTGCTGGACACTTCTTCCGTTTTGTCATACCAGGTATCGCCGATCTTGAATTTGTACTGCGCCGTCGTGCCCGGCGTTGCCAGTAATTTCCGCCATGTCTGGCTTGTTGTCTGCGACATCTCTATACCTCAATCATCGTGAATTCTGCGCCCTCCCAGACGCTGCCGCTGTCATAGGCCGCCGCCAGCGTCGCCTTGAAGCTGGAGCAGTAAAACGTCCGTGTCTGTACACCGTGCAAATCCTTATATGTGGCAGAGAAGGTGGACGCACTGAGTGCCGTGTCCAGCGCCGCAAGCTTATCTTCCGGTACATTGGCCAGCGTATATCCGATGGTCCGCTTGTCCGTGATCTTATCCCGGCGCAGCTTCCCATCCTTTGTGCGCGTGGTTTTCGTGCTGTCAATGTCATTTCGCTGCCAGGCAAGCCCTTTGCGCTCCACGTACTTTGACATGTCCAGCGTTCCGATTTTTAAGATGTCCATGCGCCCTCCTTAGACCATCAGCACCGAGCGTCCCGCCTGCTGCGTCATGGTGTTTATGTTCTTCACCACGGCCTTTGTCAGTATGCGGCCATCCAAATTCAGCTGTACCACTATATCCTGTCCGCCGGCAGACTGCAGCGCTTCCATCAAAGCCTGTTTGATGGTTTCCAGCGGCGCTTCCACGTTGGTTCCGCTCTTCTGGTCGCCCAGCACGGACAGGAACTGTTTGTTTGGGGGGATTACGGCCCCTTGTGCCAGGCGGGGGATGTTCACCAGCTTTACTTGTGAAATTCCTGCGTCAAGCCCTGTTCCGTTCAACGGATTTGTGAAGGTGAACGCATTGTTGATCCTGTCGATGAGTGCATTTACAATTTTTTTGATCGTAAACACCATACTCTGCACACCTGCTACAATTCTTTGTGCGAACTTATGTGCGAAGCCCCACAGATCATCCAGAAAATCCGGCCACCATTCTTTTACTTTGTTCATAACTCCTTTAGTCTTCATCCACAGCTGTTGAAAACTGCCGAACACTTTTTGATCAACGTATTCGTGACACCATCCCCATACGTCATCAAAGAAGTCTTTTACTTTTTTCCAAAGCCTGCCCAATTCCTGCCCGACCGCCATGATCTTTTGCTTGACCCTGTGTATAATTCCTACAAGATCTTCGTTTTTGTATATCACCCCCAAGATAGCGAGCACCACACTTCCTATCGCAGCGATCAACAGCGGAATCCAGCTGCCTGTGAGCACCGATATGCCCAGCCCTGCCAATAACAGCCCCGAAATGGTTTCCAGCGTGTTTTCCACCGTGAACCCCTCTGTGTACAGCTTTTTGAAGCCATCTACTGCCAGCGCCACACCGGACGCAATCAAACCGATCGCCGCGCCTGTTTGCCCGAATGCTGCTGTCAGAGCGCCAACAAGTCCCGCCGCTAAGCCCAACTTCGTGATCAGTTCATCCATGGGAGACAGTGTTTCTTCAAAATCGAAGGTCGGCGCAATGGCGGAGGAAGAAGAACTTCCCGTGTCCTCGCTTCCGATCTGGTTGATCTCGTCGAACCCGGCCAGCCCCTCCCCGGCATCCTTGGCCGCGCTGCCCACCTTGTCTAAAGCGTTCGCCTCGTCGTACAGGTTTTTCGCGCTTTCCGCCGTCTGCTTTAGCGTCTTCCCGGTCAGCGACGCCATGACGTGCGCCACTGCCGTTACCACCTTGCTTAGCACAGTGATCAACTTTGTCAGCGCCGGGATCACCACCTCCATTAACGGCTGGATCATGGCCAGCATAGCGCCTTTCAGCTGTGCCCACGCCTTGGACGCTTCTGAATTGCTTTTGAGCACCTTTTTCATGTATTCCACCAAAGAGCGCATTGCTCTTATGATCAGTGAAAATACAAACACGCGCGCCGCAAGACGCTTCACACGGGTCAGAAATCGATCCATGCCCTTCTGTGCCGCTTCCACTCCTTCTGCCATGGACCGCGCACCCGCCGGGATCTCGTCGATTTTCTTTTTAATCTCTGCGGCGTTTTCCCTTGCTTTCCCCAGCTGCATATTCGCTGACGCCAGATCCATATCCAGCTTTTCCACCCGCTTATCTGTTGTATCAAACTCTTTTTGCAGTTCTTTTACCCGGGCCGCTTGATCTGAAATTGCATCTTTGGTGAAGAACTCGTTTCCGCTTTTCATCTGCTCAAGCTTCGCTTTTGCGGCATCCAATGCAGCCCCCAATTGTTTTGACTGCTCCACAAGCGGCATGCGCTTTTCTTCAACGGAATTCACCTTTTTCATGGCGGATTTCACTTCGCGCTCCGCTTTCTTTAGGTCCTTTTCCAGCCCCTGCATATTTACGCCGGTATTGAATACGATCTTCCCGTCATATTCGCCCATGCATTACCCCTTTCCGCCGGTCCACTTCTTCAGCACGTCCATTTCCTCTTTCGTGTACTTGTGCTTGATGTCGACGCGGCTTTTATTCTTTCTGTAAAACTCCTGATCTTCCTTGTCCAATCTCTTCCCCTTCGCTTTCAGACTGCGGATCCGGACCAACTGTGCAAAATAGCAGTCGCCGATCTCCATGAACGCCGCCATGAAGGACCACCAGTGCATATATTCCACCGCACGCACGTCTTTTCCAATGGTCCGGTTGATGGGCGCCACGATATAGGAAAAATCCTGCTCCCAGTCCATCAGCTTCTGGGTTTTCCCGCTCTCCTCGTCCTCGCCGCAGTTGACGAACCAGAAACACTTGTCCAAGGCTTCCTGATAGCCACTTTGGGGCATCTTTTCAAAATCCACATAGAAAATGTTCAGGATCACATACACTTTTTCCGCTTCCGACAGGTCATTTGCAGACAGGGCGGTGAAGATGTCCATCACCGCCCTGTAGTCTGTACGGATATCGTATGATGTACCGCCCACATCTACGGATACCGGCAATTCATATATCATTTTCTATACTTCGCCAGATATTTGCCCATGCGCTTCTCTGCTTCCTTGCTTTCCGCCTCCGCCCGCACCGTCATTTCGTCCAGCACGGCCAGAAGGAAGTTCACCCATACCGGAGCGCCGCTTCCGAAATCAAACACGTTCATCCCCGGAAAAATGCCCTCAGACACCGAAGCACCGAAAAGCTCATCCAGCATGGCCCGGATCGCCTTGTCCTTCTCGCCGAAGAATTTAACCATAGCAGGCCTGTCCTGCAAAGCTTCCGTCTCCTTTTCCCATTGCTCCTGCAGCCCGGCCAGTTTTTCAAATAGCTGGTAAAGCTTATTCGCAAAGCTTACACTGGTAGGGTTGAACGACACGGATCCTGTTTCGTTTACCTGAAACGTCCGCACCCCGGTATCAAATGAAATTGAATTGCCAGCCATAATGTCCCTCCTTAGGTGTCAGGGGTAAATGTCACTTTACCGCCGGATTCCGTCACGCTGCCCAGCGTGCGTTCACCGCCATAGGTGATGTCGGTGGAAATTTCCAGCGTACCGCCGCCGTCGCCGCCGATGCTGGTCACCGCGATCGCGCAGCTTGTGTACCGCTCCGCAAACTTGGCCTGCCCGCTGGAAGCGTACAAGTGAGCGATCAACATATCCTGATTGGACAGCGCCTGCACATCGTGATCCTTGATTGCCAGATTCCAGATTTTTACCGCAGCGGCATCCCCAGCGTCCAGCGGCAGAGGATCAAAACTCTGGGTAATCGTGGGCTTTTTCATGGTGGTAAAGGTGTTGCCCAAAATGTCCTGGCTGCTTTCGGTGCTCCAGTCCATTTCCTCACTGGACGATTCTACACGCTTCCCGATCGCGGACCATGTGGGGGCCGATGTGGTTCCAGTGTTCAGGTAAGCCACCAGCAATTCCCGGTCAATGGTCTGCCCTTCGGTGGTGCTAAAAGTCAAATCCGCCATTTATGCGTTCCTCCTTTTGTATTTGATAGCAAGCTGGATCTGATAGCGTGCGCTGTCCGGCCCAGCTTCATAGACGTATGGTGACAGCGTCGGCATGATCAGCCGCACCGTCCCCTCCTCAATCTCCGGGTAATCCCCGGCAATGTTCTTCTGCTCGATCCATCGGATCACCTCCGCAAACAGATCATAATTCGCCTGATTCGCTTTGGTGTCCATGGAATAGGGAAGCTTGCATGCAAAGATATAGTTCAGCGTCTGGATCGGGTCATACCACTTGTTCCCCAGCACATCCGTTTTAAAGGTCATGCTGGTGGGTGTGCAGTACAGGGCATATTCCGTGGCGTCCTTGCCCAGAAAATCCACCCCGAAGCGGTTCTTTTTGGACAGGGCCGGACACCCGCGCAGCCATTCTCTGAGATTTTCCGTTGTGTTCATTCTTTTACCCCCAAGAAATTTTTCAGCGCCCGCAGGATGTCCCCGCCCTTGTCCGCTTTCATTCGTTCAAACCAAAAGGAACCGGCCAGCGGATGGACCTCTTTGTTGTATTTCAGCTTGCGCCCGGTGGGCTTCTTAATGATCCCCTTACGGCTGCGGAACGTCATTTCCCCGCCGATCTCGCACGGGAAATTTGGCCCATACACTTCCCCGTAATACTGGTAATGGGCATACGGCCCCGGGTACACGACTTCTCCGCTGCCGATCCTGGTCGCCGTCCACGCAGATCTTGTCAGGTTTCCGCTGTCATACGGCACATACGGCTCGCACTGCCGGATCACTTCCATGTCAAGGAACTGCTGCGCCGGGCCGCCCGCTTCTATGCCGTGCCGCTTTTTGATCTTGTCCAGACCATCAATATCCAGCGTACCGGTGTATTCGATCTTCACTCGCAGATCACCTTCCAATGCGGTTCCGGTTTTCCACGGTTGTCCGTGCAGCCGACCGCCGTTAAGGTCTGATACTTCCGTTCCAGTTCCGCCGGGCTTGCCGTCGTTTCCTCGGCTTCCCCCAGGACGATCAGATCTCCGGCCTTGAACACAAAATCTCCGCAGCTTTGCGGCACCCGCACGGTATACACATCCGCTGACGCGAACCCGTCGGTGTTTACGTTGACCGCCGTGGAACCAAACACACTCACACCCCGGATCACCTGCCCTGTCCACACATCATAGCCCGTGTTCTCATTTAAGCTGTGTGTGAACAGCGTAATGGTTTTATCCGCGCCCTTCATGCGTCCACCCCTAAATACAGCAGCGGTACTCCATTATCGTTTTTCGTTGCGGCCAGCCAATTGACAATAATCGCATACAGGCCGTTTTCCTGCGTCTGTGCCGTTGCCGGTTCTGCGTAGGTCTCACTATACCCATCATTGGTAAAGCTGGCCAGCGCCGCAGAAACAGCGGTCTCCGCAAGGTCTATTTTGCTTAGTGCGTCCACCAGGTCCACCATGCAGTATTTCACCGTTTCCGGCACGGTGTCCATTGCTTTCACGCGGCTCTGTGTATAGCGGTCGATTTTCTGTTCCGCCAGAAATTCCAGCCGGGGGAAAGCCGCCTCGCTGACGGCTCCCCCCATGTCGGAATACTCGGAAAACGAAATGTACATGCCTTACTCTCCCTTTTTCTTCCCCTTGTCCTTTGGCTGCTCCTCCCGCCGGGCGGTGTCGGAAACTTTGATCGCTCCGTACTTTTGAAGCTGCTCTATGACCATGGGATTTGTGGTTTCCACCATGTGCCCGGTCCGGTCAATTAGCTTCATGCCGCACCGCCTTAGGCCGTGACGGAAGTAGAGACCGTCTTGATCAGGTCAGGCATAACGGCCTTGGTGCCGTAGCTGTAGAAGATACCAAAGCCAATGGCGTTGGACAACTGGATCTTCTCCGGCTGGGACACGCTGGGAAGCACCGGCTGCGCAATGGCGCCGTCCACCAGCGCCACCATGTGCGTGGTGGTGGTCGTGGTCTTTCCGCCGTCAGCTGCAGCCGTAGTCACAGGCAGATATACGGAACTGTAGATCCGCACACCGTGGAACATACCGAACTCCTTCGCGTTGGTCTCTACATTGGCGTTGTTCGCACCGGTATCCAGGAAGCTGCGCAGTTCGCCATAGGCGGCAGTGTCCAACACTACGGCGATCATGTCACGGTCCACGCCGTCCACGAAGTCATTCTTGGTGGCTTCAATGCTCTGGATCAGTTCCTCCACCTTGTCATTGATGCTGGTCTTGGTCAGCGTCAGTGCCGTACCGGAGGTTTTGGCTTCCAGGAAGAACGCCCGCTCCAATTCGCGTTCCATGCTCCTGCCGTGGTTGGTTACCCGGCGATTGATCACGTTATCGACGCCGTACAGCTTCACATCCTTCTCTTCGATCTCCTCAATGATCTCCTTGTCGACGTTGACCGGAATGGTCACGGGAGACGCCTTTACACCGCTGCCCTTGGAGGCGGCACGTGCGGTGCCGTAGGCGGCGGAGTTGGCGTTCACAAAGCGCTTCGCTTCCACGGTGCCGGTGGTGGGATCGCCGGAAAGCTCCGTGTTCTTCAATGCGCCGGAAATGGTGCTTTTCTGCAGGTTTTCGATAACAGGGCCGTATTTCTCGGCCAATGCGTCCTTGCCGGTGGTGCTCAGCAAAATGCTGAGAGAATCAATTCTTGCCATGTTGTATAATTCCTTTCTTTAGAAAAATGTTGGGATCTTACTTGCGCCGGTCCCGCCGGCGTCTCCAAAGCCGCCCATGTTCACAGGCGGATGGGCGGAAGCGAATACACCCTCTTTGCCCTTGGTCAGGGCATCGAATAGTTCCGCGTCGCCCTTGCCCAGGTTCTCAGGCGCGTTGATCGCCTTTTCAAAACTGGACAAAACGCCCTGTTCGGTAAAGTCGGAGACAAACTGCTTGTCCCCCTTCACCGCGTTAAACCGGCTCAACAGTGCTTCGCGTGCCGCCGCCGCTTTCGCTTCCTCGGCCCGCTGTGCTTCTGCTGCCTTGTACTTCTCCAACTCCGCCTGTAGGGCTTCCGCGTCGTTGGCGTTGGTTTCCAGCGCTGCCACGGTCTTTTTCGCTTCCTCCAGGGCGCTTTGTGCGCTTTTCAGATCTTCTTCATATTTCCCCTTGGCTACATAAGCCCCGGTGGAAAGATCCGCCAGCTTCATGCCCTTGGTCTTTTCCGCGAACTGTTCCATGGTCAGTGCTTCGCCGTTGAAAATGCTGCTAAAATCCATATGGTCCCTTTCTCCCCCTCAAACGGCTTTAACTTTTCATTCGCTGTGCCACAGCATAAAGGGGGCGGCGCATTTAAACCTCCGCGCCCGGAGGAAGAATACAAAAAATAGAGCCGGAAACCGTTTCTCTTTCGGTTTCTGGCTCTATTATAGAGAACTATTTCGGGGATTTCTAACCCCACCCCTTTTTAGTTTACGATCACGCCGCTTCGCACAAGTTTTAATTCCCTTTCCGTTACAATTTTCAAAATCTGATCCCGCTCTTTCGAGATCTCCTTGTACATACTCTGAAAGTACTCTGTTCCCACTTTATGGCCATGCGTATGCTCATCCAAGGTCTTCCAAAACTCATAGCCCAGCGCAATGCTATTCAATTCCTCGGCGTTGTCCGGGAAATATTTATACTTGCTCATATCATGCATCAACCGCCCCGTTTAGTTGACAAGCATACCTCTGCGGAAATATTCTCTTTCTCTTTTTCTGACATATTTTTGTGAAATTTCGCTCATTTCTTCCAAGGCTTCCCTGAAGACACGCTGGAAAACTTCGGATTCCTTTGGATATCCTTTTGTTTTTTCTGCAACTATCTCCGAAAACGCAAACTGCAATTGAAAACCCGTCATTTCCTCTGCGCTATCCGGGAAATATTTATACTTGCTCATATGCGGCCTCCTTTCACCGTCCATTTGAAATACCGCGCAAGCAACAACATTTGTTCCTTGATCGCCATATAGCTTCGTTCACTCATTGTCCAGTCATAAAAATCCGGCATTCCCATCATGTTTTCATTTGCTTGTCTTTCCGCTTCGTTCTGTGCAATTTCATACTCTTGCGAACTTGGCCGTTCTCCATTTCCTATGCTTATTTCATACACGTCCCTATTATGTGCAATCAAAAGCATTTTGTCAATGGAATCATGGCACAAAATTTCCAGATCTGCCCGGCTGAATGCCGTGTCGTTGGTGTGGCTGTGCAGAACTGTGACATTCTTCCCGTTCAATGCCCCTTCCGGCGTCGGACAGCGGTCGATCTTCTTCGCCGTTTCGATCCTTCCCACTTTCCCATCCGCGATCATGCAGCTGTATTCATATCCGTTTTCCTGCGACAGCATGTGCAATTCGTTCAGCGCGGATGCTTCCGTTTTGCTCAGATCCAGCGGTTCAAAATCATATTCGTCGAAAACACCGTCATATTCCTTCGGCGGTGATACCTGGCTTTGATACTGCCGCAGATCCGCATCATGGGCGGTATAGCTTTCCACAATGGCCCGCTCCGGTCTCGGCTTCAAGCCTGCCGCTTCTGCCACAACGTTATACTGCGCCCGCAGATCCACCGTCTTTGCTTGGGCTTCCCGTTTCATCACATTGTCCCCGGAGCGCTTTGCCAGATTGGCAATGTCCTTCTGCTGCCGGATCTTGGTCTCTATTTTGCGCATCAGCTGCCCGGCTTCGTATACGGTGTAATGCTTTCCCCCGATGTCGCAGCCGGCGTGGTTCTTCTTTTTCCACGCTTCCAGCTGCTCATCCGTATACCGCCGGGGCGATACGCCGATGATCACGGGACTGGCAAAGTGCCGGCAGTTCCATTCCGCGATAGGCCGTTCAAAGCCGTCATAGTGCTTTCCCTCCGCGTCTTCAAAGGGTTGCCCGCTTTGCATCTTCTCAAACTCTGCGTTGGTATACATGCGCCCCTGGGCCGGTTCATGGTCCACAGCGGAAAACGGGTGTGCGGACAGTTCTACCCCATCCGCGCCCATCTGCTCCCCCGCCTGCCGGGCCGCTTCCTGCTGGATCTGCTTCACGCCGTCGATCACATTCTGCCGTATCGCCGTATCCATCCGCCGGGTCACGCCGCTGTCATACTCCACCCGCAGCCCGTCTCCTCCCAGTTTCCGCATGCTGTCACGGATCGCGGAATTATAATCCGTCACGCCCCGGGTCACAGCGTCAATGGCGTTGGTCACCGTTTCTTGATAGTTCTGGTCTATCACCGTGGTATTGCTGTAGTTTGCAAACCGCTCCGCCGTCTGCCGTGCTACAGCGGCTATGTACGTTTTCAATTCTTCACTGTAGCGCAGCGGCTGCCGCCGTCTATCCCGCACCACGGCAGAGAAATTGGCGTCGTTGTACTGCTCCTGTGCCGCCCGTTCCAACAGTTGCTGCAGTTCCCCCGCGCTGATATTTAATGCTTCCGCCAGTTTCCGCCGGATCTGCTGAATATTCCCCCGGTACATACGCATCTGCGACAGCTTATGTATGCTGGACGGATTCAGCTGCCCGATCTTCTTGATCTGCTCCGCCACTCGCTTTAAGTAATCTTCATTCACCAGATCGATCCGGTCAATCATCTTCCGGTACGCCGCTTCAATTTCCAGGTCAGACAGCATGTCTTATTCTTCCTCCGCCGCTTTCGTCTGTTCCTCTTTCTTGTAGATCGCATTTTCCGCCTGGCTTTCCTTTTCCTTCTGCACTGCGTCAATTTCCGCCTGTGCTTCTTCCATGCCCTGCCCGGTCACCCAGGCATTCAGCCGTGCGCCGGAGATCAGGCCCCGGCTTTCCAGTTCCGCCAGCTGGTCAAAGGTTTCCGCGCTGCTCTCCGTCAGCGACATATCCCAATCAAAGGTGACTTTGTAATCGTTGGCTTCTCCCGCCGGGGACAGACCAAAGCGTTCCGCGTATACGTCGATGGCGTAGGCCAGATCCTCAAAGCACTTCTGGATCACCTTCCGAATGTCCGACACCAGACAGAAGGTGTCATAATTTGCGCTGCGGATCTCCGTCGCCGTGGCTCCAAAAGTGGCAGGCTCCGTCAAAATGCCCTTGGATGTGCCCACAGACTTTTCCAGCAATGCGCACAGGTTGGCATATCGGTTATAATACGACGTGTCACGGATCGCCGGGTCAAACACTTCCCAGAAACTCTTCCCGCCCAGTTCTCCGGTGGCCCGGAAGGTCTTGAACAGGCCGTTGCTAGGCAGCTTATTATCTTTCCCAAACAACATTTCATCCGCGCCCACAAAGGGATGCTTCAGCCTGTATTCGTCTTCCAGATCATTCATGCATTCGTACAGTTGCCGGATGATGTCCTCGCTGCCGTAGGTAATGGGCACGCCGTAAAAATCATGGTTCTTCCGGTTGTCCTTTGGGCAGCGCAGATACGCCACAGGCAGCCGCTCCACTCCGCCGATGGAAATGTCCGGTGTAATACTGGCCCACTCCGGCACAGCGCCCTCCGCCGCTTCCACGCCGTTCCGGTCCACGATTCGCGTCCGAATGGAGCACACGCCGTCTTTCAGCGTGTAATCGATCAGGCGCTGAAAAATCTGGTTCCCCACTTCCCGCGTATCCGCAATGACCGTCAGGGACACCATTTCCCCGCCCACCGTCTGATTGACCACGCAATCCGTCTGATCCACCGCCGCGATATAGATCCTGTCACCGATCACATAGGGCACCAGGAATTTTCCGCCCTTGCCCAATGCCTGGGCCAGCACACCCTTGAAATCGTTCCACATCGGCTGCAGAACGGCATCGATCAGATCCGATCTGCTTGTGCGTCTATCGTTGGAATCGGTCACGGTGAGGTTGCAGTCCGTCACCGCCTTATTTGCCAGGCTCGCCCCAAAGATCTCCGCAAAGTTCACCCTCTGTGTGTCTTCGTACTCCATTTTGTGCCGCTGCCCGGCCTGTAATTCTGCCTGTGTCTTGTAACCTACGATTTTCCCAAATAGCGCCTTGATCCAATTGATCAGCTGTGTAAACACTCTTTCTTTACCCCCTCAAAATTTGTCTGATATACGCGCTCCACGAATATTCAAATGCGTCCATGGTATCAATGTCCGATGTGCCGTCATCCAGGCGCACATCCTCCCATTTCTTGTCATCCCACACCGCATCGCTGATCGCCGCTTTCAGGCTGTCACACTCTCCCTCGACGTATCGGAAACGGTCTGTGGCCAGCAGCATATTCAGCGTCCGCACACGGTCAATGATCTGCCCTTTTACACTGTTGGCGATCTGGTAGTCTGTCTGCTGCCGCAGTGTGTTGATGATCGCCTGCTCCGCTGAATCCGCATACACCCGGTCGATCTCTCCAAAGTCCTTTTCCACGCCGGCGCAGAATGCCTGAAATTGCGTTGTCATGGCTTCCACACTGACGCCAGCCGCCGGGACACGTTTTGACCGCAGAGCGATCACATCAAAGTTTTCTGTGATTCCTGACGCCACAAATGCAAAGGCGGATTTATTCCCTCCAAAATCCACACCCACATTGATCATGCGCAGTTCCGGCAGCTGGTCCCGCCGGGCCTTGTACCGTTCCGGTTCGTTGGCGAAAAGATCATAGATGATTCCCTCTGCCCGCACCCATCGGCCCAGGATATACCGCTCATAGAACACGCCGGTGTACATGGTCCGGTATCTCTGTATGATCTCCGGCGCCAGCGATGGATTATCATCCAACGCAAAGTGTAAATACAGCGCGTTCTTTTCTTTCCGCTTTTTGATCCATTCTTCGTAAAACCAGTGTGTAGGCGGCCCGGGGTTGCAGTTGAACCACAGCTTTGATCCGGCCACGGAGCAGCGGGCCAGCGCCTGTTCCACGAAGGAGCGCGGCATCAGCGCCACTTCGTCCAGCAGCGCCCCGGCCAGTGTGCGGCCCTGGATCAGCGCAAAACTGCTCTCATCCTTTCCGCCGAATACCTCAAAGTAGTTCGTCCGCTTTCCCTGCTGCACTTCCAGGATCTTTTCCGTTCTCCGCCAGCGCAGCCGGTACAGCTGATTGGCCCGCTGCAGGCTCAGAAACGGCACGATGATATTTTTCCCTGCGGAATCCACCGTTTTACCGCAGATCCCAAATCGCTGCCCGGAAAAGTTTCGCATAGCCCAATCCACAAAGCCCCACATCATGATAGATGTCTTGCCGCTTCGGATCGCGCCGTCGCAGATCAGAGCATCATAGCCGGAATACGGAAATGCCAAGATCATTCTCTGTTTACTGCTGATCATCACTTGTCAATTCCTCCGCCAGCTTCCGCAGGCTTTCGCTCAGGCCGTCTTCTTCCGCATCGTCTGTCTTCATTCCGGAAACAACGGTCCATTTGTCGATCAGCGTTCCCAGCATCGTGGATAACTGCTGCGGCTGCGCTTTCCTCAGCTTCTCTTCGTCGTTCAGCACATTCAGCGTCTTACCTATGATCTCAAACACAGTTCCTTTCTTGCTCTCCATGTATTCGATCATATCCGCCGTGTTCTCTTCCTGCTTCTTTTTTGCCAGGGCCTTGAAATCCTTGGAACTTTCCACAATGCGCTTCACCGTACTCGGGTCGCAATGATTGGCCCGGGCAGTCGCGCTCAGGTTCTCTGTTTCGAGATAGTCTGCTATGATCTTTTTTCGCTTTCTGTCCGGGAATTTCGCCGGCATGCATCGTTCACCACCTTTTGCCTAATTTCCGCCCTTGCTTTGATTTTACATAAATTCCCAGGCTATTTCTAACCCCCCACTTTTATGGCTGTTTTAGCATAAAACGAAATGGGCTGGACACATCATGTCCGGCCCATTTTGCTTTTCCAGTTTTCTGTGTATTTCCAAACCCCGGTTTTGATCATGCTCCCGCACATCTCGCATTTGCCCCAGCTGTCCCGCATCTTGCGCATCACGTTTTTCTGGGCAAGCCGCGCCGCGCACTCCTCGCACAGCTGCGCCGTTGTGATCTGATTTTGGTCTGTGGTCATTTGCGCCTCCTTGCATATCCCAGCTGCCGCACCTCCGGGTAGCGCTCCCGGAAGGGAAAGAACGGCCCCTTCCCCTTGATGATATCCTGCAGGGCACGATCCAGCTTTTCCTGGCACACATCCGCTTCCTTGTCCACCGTCAACGCCCCAAAGTATGCCGCATAGGTCTCTCCCCATTTGTTGTTGACGGCCTTGATCTTGTCATAGCCAAGGCCAAAATCCTCATGCAGCGTGATATCCAGCGTGTCCATCATGTACTGTCTCATGACCGCCTGCATCTTGATCAGCATGTCCTGTTTATTCGCTTCCAGTTTGTCCAGATATCCGTTTCCCATTTTCATCACCACTGCATGTATTCTTTGTCCGTCTGCAGCCGGTTCACCGGCGCAGATACCGGCGTTTTGCAGTCCGCCAGTGGGCATTCAAAGCAGTTCTCGCCATATTCGCACACTTCCATCATCCTTCTTTCCCCATCGACGGCCCTGTATCTGTTGCCCATCACCTTCTGGACCGTCGACACGCTCACGCGGAACTTTACCACTGTCTCCTTGATGGAGTGCGATCCCCTGTATTCCTTGATCGCCGCATATAGATCCGTTGTCATTTTCTCCTCCGATCAGTGCTTTTGCGCCAGCCCTGCACTCGTTCCGGCGGCCACTTTTCCCGTTCGTTTACCGGTTCTTGTTTTTTCTTTTGGCAGTTTTTGCAAAAACCGCAGTAAAGCTTCGGCAACGGACATGCCGTGCATTTCTCCCCGCCGGACATATCACACACCGTAAAAACACTCCCTCACAGGGCCGTGTGGTGTAGAAAATTCCACCATGTGCCACCGTCCCGCCGGGTGTATGTATACCACCTTGCCTTTGAGCGGTCCTGCCCCTCGGATCCTTCGGTTTTCTTGGTCATAAATGATCTGCGGCCTGCGCTCCACAATGTCATTGATCTTCATCTTTCTGTTCCTTTCTCATGTCCGCCCCACAGTTGGGGCAGAACCTGCTTTTTGCGCTGGTCCGAAGTCCGCAGGCGGAGCATTCAAAGCGTATCGCCCATTCCGGCCACGGCTTCCCCGTTTCGTCTCTATTGATGGTCTTCCACTTTCCAAGATCGTTTTTCATTTCTTCTTTCTCCGTAGCTGCAGAAATCGTCCGGCAGCGGGTACATATCCCCGCCAAACCCGGCGCCCGTATCGCTGTACACACTGCACATGCCTCTTGCGGTCTCGCTGATCCCGGTTTCATACCATGCGCAATCCCGGCAGCGTGTTACCATCACCCAATCCGCCTCGATCGCTTTTCCCATATCGTCACTCCTCGTCGTATTTTGCCGCATAAATCATCCTGTAAACTTCACAGTTCTGGTACCGCCCGGAGCAGAACACGTCGATCTGCTTTGCGAAATCGGCTTCTGTGCGGAAAACAATGCTGATCAAGCTGTTGTCTGTGAAACCCTCACACCGGATCTTGCAGTTCCACGTTCCTTTCCTGCGTTCGTCCTGCCTGTAAAATGGGCATTGCACTTCTGCCACCCTCCATGTCCCGCCGGGCATGCCGATTCCCTCCTTTCGCTCCGCTTCTATCCCTCTTCTTCCTCTCCTTCGATCTCTTCGCAGTCCTTTTCCCGCACGCCAATGATCGCACCGCAATAATGCACAAGGTATATCTTTTCTCCGGTCCCGCTCTCTGTCACGGTGTCCACGCAGAACTCATAGCCCTTTTGCATCTGCGGCAGCCCCAGCGTCCGTTTAAGTCTTACCTTCATTCTTCCGCTCCGCCCCCTTGTTCAGACCCCGCGTCATAATGTCGGCTGCTTCCAGCATTCCGATGGTTCGCCCTGTTTTATACTGTTTGATCGCCATTTCGTCTATTTCCTTCATGATGCCGCACCCTTTGCAGTACCCCGGCATTCCAAACTTTCCCGCATTCTCTGGCTCTGTCACTTTCCGTGCGCAGTTGTAGCAGACAATGCTTTTCGCCACGGCAATGGACACAGCGCTCATTCCTTTCAGTTCCGCGATCTGCTCTTTGATTTTTTTGTCGCTCATGATTCCCTCCTACTCTTCGTATACCTCAAAGTATTCCTGATATGGCCAGCCGCTCATTTCGTGCCAGCCGCTGCGGTATGTAGATCCGTCATCGAATTTATAAAGCTGCGCCCCCTTATGCGCTTTCGGCTCCTTCCGCCAGGTGTTCACATTGATCACCGTGTATGTCACTTCCGGCTTTTTCATGTTCTGTGTCTTACTGTACCGCTTTCCCCGGATCCCAAGTTCTTTGTACCTCTCCATGGTAGAGCGGCTTTCTTTCCTCAGATACGACGCCAGCTTTTTATGGTTCCCTCTCCGGTCCATCGGGCGGAAGCTGATCCCGCCCCCTCCTCGCGGTACATGCTCCCAGGCTTCTGTAATGATCTCCGGGTCTATATTGGAGATCACAACATGTATGTGCGGGTTGGTCATGCGCTTTGTCTCGATCACCACTACCGCCTTGTATGTGATCCCGTATTTCTTTTTTGCTTTTCTCATATTCCGCAGGAATTGTTCTTTGTCTTCCAGGACCTCTTTGAAACTGGTGTCCTTCTGGTAGTAGTGGAGCACCGCATGTAGATCTTTATGTCCAAAGTTGGTGTTCAGATCCCAGCGCAAGTGTTCCTCTGCTACCCGCTCATTGATCCTGGCCTGTTTCTCTCCCGTTGTTCCTTTGTTCTCTTTCCGCTTAGCTCCTTCTGCATGCACTCTGTAGGCCTGCATCTTTCTGTGTTCTATCACTCTTCCGCACTTCACAACCCTGTGTACGTATGGCATGCTGTCCTCCTTCTGTGCTGCTGGTCACTTTACTAATTGCTCTTACCGGTGCTTTCCGGGGTTCTTCCCCCCGTTTCTTGAGACACATATTTATATATGTATATCCGACGTTTCGCCGGGTGTTTTTTGCCTGCGGCGGTGATCCTTTCCACCGCCGCAGGCCCTCTTTTTAAACCATTACGACAACTTTTCCTTCTTCGATCTCTTTTCGCAGTTCTTCTTCAAAATACCCCTGGATCTTCCGTTTCGCATCCAATTTCCACATGCCGCCGTCCGCCTCAAACAGCCCGACCTTCCCCTCATCGTCCAGCCGGAGCAGGAAATCACTCTCCGGCTGCTCAACTTCCATGAAGGTCCGATACGGTCTCAGCGCTACTCTCGGCTTCACTGCCACCATCTGTTTCAGTGATACGCCTGTTCTGGCTTCTACCTCCTGGCTCACTCCGTTATCCCTTGTGGTCACACCGCTGTCCTTGCTCACCCTCGACAGCAGTTCCAGCAGATATTCCGTTCCGTCGTTCTGTTCAAACTTGCTCCGCAGTTCTATGATCGCTTTGTCGTGTTCCCGGAACCCATCTGCAAAGCCCGGCACGTCGCATTTTGCTGTGTACAAATAATCCCGTTGCATTTCTGTTCCGTATGTGGTAAATACACTCACGCCCCGCGCGCCGTCTACCCGGATGAAAATCGGATAGTTGTCGAACATGTCCTGCTCATTCCGCACCAGCTTCACGATGCTGTCCAGCCCTGACACCTCGATCTGCTTCGGTGTCGGGATATACGGCTCGACACGGTGCAACGCATTGTCCGAATACACTTCCCCATTGATGCTGTAGGTCTTGTTCTCCTTGGTCGACGCCAGATATTCCGCAAATTCTCTCAGCATAGCTTTTCTCCCTCTTTTATGCGTTTCTCCGCAATTTCAAAATTTTCGGCTGCTCCTGTTCCCGACCGTCAAAATACATCTGGCCCGGAACATTCGGCACCATTTCCGCCACCATCAGTTCCCTCGTGCTTGGCTGTGTCGTGATACACAGGTTCGTGGTTACCGGCTCTGTCGGCACCAGCGTACATTTCGCCGTGGTATTTACGGTGATCGTCTGCCGGTCCGCGCTGGGTGTAAGCACAAGCGTTACCTGCAGTTTCCGCCGGGCGTCCGCCTTTGTGTTTACATCCATGATGTTTTCAACGATCTTTCCCATCTCATAGTCCACCCGCTCCAAAATAGCGCCCATGGACATTTCCAGTATGCTTTTCTTTTCCAATTGGTCTCCCATGCTTTCCCTCCTTACTGTCCCGCCGGGCTGATTGTTGTATCTGTGCGGATCTCCGCGTCCCGGATCTCCGTCCAATCCACGCCCCATGCCCTGGCTGCGTTCTTTATGGCTGAAAAATTGCTTCTGTGCCGCACTCTCACCTCTCCATATTTCGGGTGCGCGACGATCACCGGCGCTCCCGCCGTCCTGCTTAAATACTCTTCGGCAGCTTCAAAGGCTTTCTTCGTTTCCGCCGTGCTGCTTGTCCAAACTCTTGTTCCTATTGTTTATCCCTCCTTTCTTCCAATTCAATCTGTAACAGTTTTCATTCGATATTGAGGATGGTTTCCCTTAGGTTGAGCATCCCTAATTGACACTCTCCCTTGTCTCATCCGGTTTATTGTGCACATGACGCTCCCCGGATCTACAGCTGCCGAGCAGTTCGCTTTTGCATTGCAATAATTACAATTTATGGCTCCATTCCTCTTCAAACTTTTTAAGAAACTGCGGTACGTTGATCAGGTAATTATTTCCGCACATAATATGCGGGATACTGCCATCTTTGCAGCCGGTCCGTAAGAAATACATAGACAGTCCTGTTGCCTTGCTGGCTTCGGGAATTTTCATGAATGGGGGCTGCTGTTCGGCTCTTACTTCATTTAACATTTTCTCGCTCCTTTTATTATTTTTGCGCGTCCCGTTGACACCTTCCATGGCTCCTCCGTTTTAAGCATCCATCCTCGCCCCGCAGTTGGGGCAGTAGTTCCCACCGTATGGCAAGACGCCGCCGCACTCAGAGCATCTGGAATAGAATCCACTATTGTCAACTCTGTGCGCATGCACCACCGGCACGGCGTCAACGGTGGGGCAAGCATCAATCACTCCACTTACTTCATCCAACGGGCAAAGTACAGCAAACTCATTTTCATATAGCATATCAACCAGTTTATCCGCATCAATTAGTCTCATGGTCAGCACCTCTGTCCATCTTGGCCCCGCAGTTGGGGCAGTAAGGCTTGCTGTACTCTGTTGAGAAATTCCGGCAGCGGGTGCATTGCTCCTCATAGTTTCCCGTTTCCAGATTGAACCGGCCTATGCCCCACCGCCCATGCACCACCGGAGTCACGTCTGCGGCGGGAAACGCTGCGATGACAGCATATACTCCATCCGCAAATAGTCTTTCTACCAAACCATGTTCGCCAAGCTCCATTTTCTTGAATTTTGTAATGAGCGCCTTCCGTTCAATGTATTCAGCCATTTTCAGCCCTCCTGTTCCATGCTTCGATTGCTTTTGCTTCCAGAATTTTGTCAGTCGTAGCCCAGTCGGGAAGCTGAGCGCAACGTGTCCGCGGGTCATTCATAACGCGGCCACCAGCAGCGCCACCACGCGCGTGACAGATGTTGCATCGGACGGAAAAAGTGTGCATTTCTACGCGCATATCAAGCCCATTCCACCCAGCAAGCCGAGACTTTCGTTCTATCTTGAGCTTTTTACCGCCGCAGAACGGGCACGGTTTTAATTCAGCCATCCTTCATCCCCTCCACCATACATCCGTCACCTGCACCCCGGCTCTCAACGCCGCGTCGTGCTCCTCCATGTATACATCCACGCTTTTGCCGCGCACCCCGGTATCCGTTGCCACCCGCCATGCATAGTTTCCGTCGCTCCACCGCAGCAGCACATCTGAGCCTAAGGGGATCACCGCCGGGTCCACCGCAATGGTCCGCCCGGCCTGTACCCGCTCCCCGCTGGCTGTTACGCCGTAGCCCGGGTGGCTCTCATCCTTCCCGCAGCATTTGCGGCAGGCGCAGTAAAACGTGGTGCGGAACTCCCCGACATACAGGCTTGTCCGCTTGAAATAGCTTTCCGCCGTCTCATTGGTCACCCCCGGATCCGGGAATACCGCCGCCACCCGGCAGCAGGAAAGCAGAAACAGCACCACGATCCCCAGGCATACGGCGTATCTTACCTTGTCCATGTGTCTCCTCCTATCGACGGCAGGCACCAATCCTCCGCACGAACCTGGAAAGCGTCGCCCAATTGCATGGTGTCTGGGAAATTGTGCTGTGTGGTCTGTACGGCGTATTTGTCGATCTCGGTTGCATAGTAGGCGGTGATCTCCGCGCCCAGCTTGTCCAGCGCGATATGGCCGCAGCTCATACCGTCGTACATGGAAAGCACTTCCACCGGCTCCGACCTCAGTCCGGTAAAATGGCTCATAATGTGGGCAATCACGTCCACGGTCCAGCCGTTGCCCAACATTTTATACGCTTGGGTGTCGCTGACGGGAAAGGCGTATGTGTCCGGCACGGTCTGGAGGCGTTTACATTCCGTCACGGTCAGCTTGCGAATGATGTAAAATCCGTCTGCCAGATTGATCGGATACCATGTGTTGCCGATAAAGATTTTTCCGTCACGCACTTCGTAGATTTGCTTTGTTGTTGTTGGGTTCTTTTGGCAGTGCCCCTCCTCGTCTGTCCGCGTCGGGACCATAGGCACATGGCCGCCTCCCATCCCCATGCTTGCCGTGATGGTCGGGCATTTGCCCTCCTTTGCAAACACACCCCAGCTGGAATGTTGGCCGTATAGACTGCCTAAATGCAAAATCCCGTTTGCATTTTCGTCAACCGGCGTTGCATATAGGCCCGTCTTGGCTCCCAGCCCTCCGCCGTTGCCGCAAAGCGTCACACTCTTTCCGTCCGG
>ERZ1034915.263-NODE-263-length-36992-cov-17.713810_pt1 | contig 36992 bp, 55 predicted proteins | sample MGYA00520592_ERZ1034915 | MGnify/ENA primary metagenome ERZ1034915 (study PRJEB33766, sample SAMN09781787) | gut metagenome | biome: gut microbiome | host: Homo sapiens | place: Madagascar | study: EMG produced TPA metagenomics assembly of the PRJNA485056 data... | reverse complement strand
CATTCTCGCCCGCCTTATTCCAGACGACAATATTAATAAAATCAGCCTCTTTTTTATCGCCGCTGAACGGTCTGTCCACCGCCAAAGTAAACGTGCATACCGCCGCCCCATTTGGCGTATAGCGCAAATCGGGATCCTTGGTCAATCGCCCGATTAAAATAATTTTATTCATAACCACCCCTCCTTGGAGTATTTTTTTCTCTGCCGCTCCTCGATTAGCGCGCAATCCTGCGCATACTGCTTGCGATTAGCCGCATTTGCCCGTTTATAAAAACTGCATTCCTTGCGGGCGCAGACCAGCTCATTTAGTCCCTTGCACGACTTGGTCTCTTTGTCGTACAAAAGGCAGCTGCTCATCACATACCCGCGAGACTTTTTCTTACTTCCCGCCGGTACGCCCGCCACCGCGCACGCTCTGCTCCACGACTTAAAATAAATTCGTGCGGCAGCATAAAGAGCTCCGTCATCAGTACATTTAGCGCAGCCGTTCTTCGCTGCCAATGCCCTAATCGCCGCGATTACCGTAGCTTCATCCCATCGTTTTTTACCCATCTCACTCACTCCGCTATACAGTTCAAATCTCTCTTTGTCGCAGGAAAACTATCCTGCGGCGACTTCGGAGCCGCCCTCATAGGCGCATTTCGCCCCTTGTTCTGCTCCTTAGCCAGCCACGCGGTAATAAAACGCTTAATTCCTGCTTTCGTCTTGCGCCTTGTCGGATTGCTCATGAGCCACCCTCGCATATTGCGCAGTTCTTGCATCACATCTACAGCAGGATAGAGCTTTTCCCATTCTTTCATGTCGTTATCCAAAACGGGAAATTCGCTTCCGTCATTCAGCGGCATGGAGATAGCCGCGCTTTGCGCAGGCAGCTCCGTGCAAGAATCTTTTAATTCTTCATTACTTTTCTTATTCTCATTCTTATTCTCATTCTTATTCTTATTCTTATTGGTTGTTTCAAAATCGCAAGGGGGGTTGTTTTCAAAAACAAGGGGGGTTGTTTCAGTTGTTTTTGGGTTGTTTTCTTCTTCAAATTCAGTTGTTTTTTCGCTTTTTTGGGCATTTTTATTTCCCTTAGGCGCACCGCCCTTTTTACCGTTTTCCTTACTGATTAATCCGCTGTCAATAGTAGGCTGTGCCATCCGAAAAACAATTTGCACCCACGGAGATGCATCATCAGACGGTTCTACACCCTCAAACACATAATCCATAATAGCCTCGTAGGCTTCCAGGCGGTGCTCCTCCGGCACCTGCTTTAATCCTTCGTAATACGAAACAAAAAACGTAAAACCGTCTGCCATTTAACCCACCCCTATCAATTACTCTGCTTCTGCTCCAGCATCTTCTTCAAATGCTCCAGTGCCTTGCCGTTTATATCCTCCAATCGCTTTACTTTATAATAATTCAGTACATCAGCCTCATTCGTACCCGTAATCGCCATCTGCGCCCTTATACTCTCCACATCCGAGCCTTTCTCCAGCTTTGGTTTCGCTGCTTGCTGTCTTGCTTGCGCCCGATTGGGCTTAGGTTTGTCTTTTTCCCTATTATCCTGCGTATCCGCATCCTTTGTATCATCAATCGCAAACATCCCATTCAACGCATACTTCCGTGCATAACTCGACGCACTCCCCGTAACTTGGCTTGCGTCCATGCCTTTCTTCTGCAGCTCTTCCCGGGCAAAAGCCACCGTCTGTACACACTCGCCATTCTCCTCATCCGTCAACACCGCCACAGCCTTTACATAATACCTATCCCCCAGCATTATCATCTCATCTACCAGCCTAATAGAGCACTGATATTTCAGCAATATAGGCTTCAACCCTTCCAAAATATCCTCGCAGCTGCGATAATAATACTCGCCAAATTTATTATACTGATTCTTCGGCGCCTTTAACTCGCTTTGAATCTCTATCAACTTCTGCATCTCACACCTCCGCGCTCACACTATAGCTGATCTCCTCCGTATAGCTCACGCCGTCCACCACACTGCCGTTTACATCTACCAGTCTGCCGTCAGCCGCAGGAGACAGCGACTTCTTCAAAGCCGCCTTATCAATCTCCTCTTTCATCCTGATATACGGCAAATCATTCGCTTTCAAATATTCCAACAGCACCGCATCATCATAGCTGTACTTCGTGCTTCGCCTGCTCGCCACTTTTCCATGCTGCGTGCACAACTTCGCCTTAGGATCACTTTCTCGCAATCCCTGATACAGCGCAATCACTTCGTTAGAGCGGAACTCAATCTCCTCATCATATCCCTTGCGCTCCGCCTGCAGCCATTCATCCAGACGCGCCTTTTCTCGTGTATAATACTCTTCCAGCTCAGCAATCTTTTTCCGACACTCCCCAATCTTGCGAAAATTAAAATCTGCTCTCTCCATTTCCTCAATCATTGCCCTCTTCCTCCTTTAATGCCAATTCAAAAGCATCCTTAGCCAAAACCACAAACTCTTCATTACTGCCGCTAAACGCCGCAAAAGCCACATCTAAAACCTCTACAGGGAAAAACTCCGATAAACCAAACAACGACAATTCCATCGCGTCAAACTTATTTTTATACCAACACCTTGCATTTTGCTTTAAATACTCAACAATCAAATTTTTCACTTGACACCTCTCCCTTTCTCATGCTATACTTTACTTGAATATTTTACCTATCGCCCTTGTCGGAATACCCGTTCCGCAGGGCGCTTTTTATATCTGCTCGACCTATCCTCTGCCTCGTTCAGCCGGTCACACATCAGCTCAGCTAGCTTTAGCGTCGGCCACGTCCCCAGTGCAAACTCCTTTTGGCCATTTCGCCAGCGGACTATACGCCACATCCCGCTTTCTTCATCTTTCCACGCTTGCCACATCTACTCCACCGCCTTTAAAATCCGCGTTATCCTCCGCTTGAGTGCAGGATGGCTGTTTGCATAATAATCATTGAAACTTGCTATGTCATAGCAGAAAAGCTTTGCCAGCGGGCACTCCGTCGTGATGCACTTCGGATAGTGCTCAGCGCACAGCTTGTCCTTTTTCGCCAATAGCTCTTGACTTAGCCCCATTTTTTCCACCTCGCTTCTTCTCACACCTCGGGCACACATACGGACCTATCTCGCTGTGTTTGCAACTCACGCTCCATACCTGTCCGCATTTAATGCATGTCAGTTTCATCTTGTGCCTCGTTTTGTTTTGCTTCTTGATAATACTGACAAAACTTATCCAGCATTTCTATTGCGTCTAAATTCAAAACTACTTCAGCGAATTTTTCTGTTAGCACTATAAATTCATCGACCAAATTTTCCCGCTTGCCTTTAAAACCAGTTCTATATTTGTTGTTTTCTTGTTTCTCGCATTTAATCATTTTTCTGCCTCCTCTTTATTCAACTGTGCTGCGCGTGCCTCAGCCTCCGTGTCCGCCTTAGCCTCCTCATATGCTACTATGAACATTTTGAGGAAGTCCACTTCATCAATTTTCAGCGCCTCATTAGCAAATTCTTTCATCAGATAGCCCATTTCTTCAAACTGTTCTGTGAGTGTGCCTTTAAATTCCATCTTAACTCTATTTTTATTTGTCCATACTCTAATCATCTCTCTTCCTCCTCTTCGTTTAACTGTGCTGCGCGTTTCCGCGCTTCGGCAACAGTTCCGAAAAGCATAAAATCGTTTTCAATATTGCCGAGAAGCTTCGCCTTTTGTACGTCCAGCACTCTGTATGCAAACCACTGCTTTCCCTCAAACATCATCGAATTATATCCCACCCTCCACTCACTTTTCATCACTGCACCCCCTTATAGAAAATATGATTTCCGATCCGGCACACTTCCTCCATATCCTCTGCCCAGCTCGGCAGCACATAGTCCGCATGGAAGTACTCCGCGCCGTCAAGGCTTAGCAGCTCATAGTCGAAAACCGCCGCCACTGCTTCTTTCGTGTCTTGGCTGATCTCCCCGCCATACGGATGCGCAAACTGCTTGTCCGCCCAAATCACCTGCTCGACACTTTGTCCGCGGTTCATGCAACGGTTATAAATCACCTCTGTCACCGCCGCCTGCCCCTCGAAGCTCTCGCCCCGCGCCTCGGCAGCCACCACGCGCTCGATCATCTCTCGTTCTTCCGCAGTCAAAATCATTTTGCCGACCTCGGCATCATGAACCGCCGCAACGGAAAACATTTTGTTGTTGTCAACATGTTGATAACTCGGTTTATCGCTCGCCAAAGCGATACCCGCTACCAACCCGCCTGCCGCTGTCACCGCCGCCAAGCCGGCAACAGCCAATAATCTTTTCTTGTTAATTCTCGTCTTGGTCATTTTCCCTGCTCCCCTAACTTCATGATCGCTCCCGCATCTATCAGGTATTTGCGCTCGCTAAAGCTGATAATCGGCAGCTTGCCCTGCATTTTCAGTTTGCTGATATGCGCCACTGACAGCCCGCTAAACTCGCTAAATTCCTTTGGCGTCATGTAGCATTTAGCCCTGCGAATCGCCTCGCCTACCTCTAATGCTGTCATAAAAACACCTCCTCATTTATCTTGAGAAAAATAAACTTTCAATGCTGACTCCAAAATATTCAGCCAATTTTACCTTAATTTCATCACGCGGTACTCGACGATCGCTTTCGTACATGCCAATAGCTGAATCTGCTACCCCTACCGCCTGCGCAACCTCGGATTGAGTTCTGTCGCCACGCAATTTAATCAATTTTTGCCCGATGCTTTCTCCGCACATCATAGTCCCTCCTTTACTTTTGCTGCACGTTTCGTGCATTTATTTGTATTATATCACATTTCGTGCAGTTGTCAAGCACAAAACGTGAAGTTTTTTGAATTTTTCACCGAAAATTTAATTGACTTTCTTCACGTTTTGTGATAATATACAAAAAAGGGGTGATATATTTGTCTATTTTTGGTGAGCGATTAAAGGAATTGCGTAAAGAAAGTGAGCTAACACAAAAAGAGTTAGCAGATAAACTTAGCATTTCTTCCAGTGCGGTCGCTATGTATGAACGCGGAAATCGCGAGCCATCATTTGAAATCATGGAAGAGATAGCAGATTTGTTTAATGTAGACATGAATTTTCTTTTAGGCAAATCCCAAGAAAGAAACGCAACACAAATCAATATCAAAATTTCCGCAGGAGGTGAAAATGAGCAAAAAGAAAGCCTCGCTGATGTCGAGCATCAGGAGGCAGTGGAGAAAGCGGCGGAGCTTTTCAGCCGACTTTCGGAGGAGGAACAGCAGCAGGCTCTGACTTATATAGAATTTCTTCTTCATAAGCGATAAGCGCCAGCAGTTCTTCAGTGGTGAGTTGAGATAATAGCGTTTGCAATAATAGCGGCGGTTCCATATCATCACGTCCTTTTATATTTTCTATTTATTTACAGTTTAATACAAAAGTAAATTTTTGTCAACAATAATTTGCTTTTGTAAAAATTTTTTGAAAGAAGCGATTTGACGAAAACGACATTGATATTCCTATAGTAAAAATTTACTGGACAAATCAAAAGGAGGATTAACTATGAAATCAGCAAAGATTACAGCATTACTTTTGGGCGCAGCCTTAGCGCTCGGTTTAAGCGCCTGCGGAGAGAAAGCTCCTGCCGAGCCGCCGGATTTGCGCGGCGAGTGGACGCAGGTTGACAAAACCGCCGCAGATACGCACCATGAGGCGATTATCACCGACGATACCATCACCGTTTACTGGGTCATGGATAACGGCGATACAAAATCGCTTTATTGGGCAGGCAGCTACACCGCCCCAACAGAGGCTTGCGACACCTACGACTGGACCTCGACCAACGACACGGAGCAAACAAGCGGTGCATTACTTGCCTCCGGCGATGAAACGAAAGATTTTCATTTTGACGGCAACGAGATCACCTACGAGGCCTCGGCCATGGGCACTACCACCACAGTGCATTTAGAGAAAAAATAAGCATAAAAAAATCCCCTCTCCGTGTTGGCGCACGAAAAGGGGAGCAGGAAAGATAGAGGCGTGTGCCTATATCCACCAAGACATGGATATTATAACACGCCTTGGACTTTTATGCAAGTATAAAAAGAAAAGGAGTGTTTTTTTATGGCAAGAGGCTATGTAAGAGAAGTAAAAGGAAACTGGTATATCCTTATCATCGAAAACAACGGCAAGCAAATTCAACGATCAGTCGCAAAAGAACTAGGCAAAAAGGTTGTCACTGAAAAAGACGCGCAAAAGCTTTTGCGGCGGAAATTATCTGAGGCTGATAACGACGGCATTGCTTACAGCGCAAAAATTTCGCTTGATAAGTATCTCCATGACTGGATAAAACTCAAAAAACCGACAATCGCCCAATCTACCTATGAATGCTATCTTGAAAAAATTGATAAGCATATCGTGCCGCGCATCGGTGATTTGCGGCTGGATCAGCTAAACAAGTCTACAATGAAAAAATTTTTAAACAGTTTGATTCTTGATGATGTCGGTACTCGCACGATCCAGCTCACCATGCGTCAGGTGCTTTCGCAGGCTTTGACGCAGGCTTGCGAGGATGAACTTTTAACCAAAAATCCGATGCAGGGTATCCACACACCGACCTATGAACGCAAAGAAAAAATCATGTGGACGGATAAAGAATTAAATGCATTTTTGTCAGTGGCTAAAGATCGCCCGTTATACCCGGTCTATATGTTGGCGATCACTACCGGTATGCGCCGCGGCGAGATTTTAGCTCTGACATGGCGCGATATTGACCTCGCCACCGGGGAAATCACGATTGATAAACAGCTTACCCCCGACCGCGAAATAAAAAAGCCGAAAACTGCAGGCAGCACGCGCAAAGTCTTTGCTCCGGCCGGGGTTGTCGAAATATTGAAAATGCACCGCGAAAAGCAGCGCGCTTGGCTCGACGCCTTGGGCAAACCTATCAACATCAATTTACCTGCGTTCACTTCTGACACCGGCACATACTACTTTCCACGTAACGTCCTGCGCGACTTTAAGGTCGCCTGCCAGCAAGCAGGTGTGCCGATCATTTGTCTGCATGACTGCCGACATTTATATGTATCCTTGGCGATTGATGCAGGTATTAGTTTGAAAACTATTCAGTCCGAAGTCGGCCATAGCAAACTATCCACCACCACAGACACCTATGCGCACATCATTAACGATGATGAAAACAAAAAATCAGCGGCGGTTAAGGTCGCTGATCGTTTGAAAAATATTATGTAGTTTTTTATGCATGGGGTCGAACCCATGCATTTTCATACAGTCTTGCAACGTTTTTGCAACGAATTTTTTAAAGATTTTTATACTAAACCACGCCAAAAACATCTTGCAAATAAAATTTATAGCGCAAATATCGCTTTTATGTCGCTCCATGCAAACTAAAAATATCTATAAAAAATACAGTATATGCTTGACATGCAAGGGGTCGTTGGTTCGAGTCCAATACCGCCCAGACGATTAACAAGGCATTTTCAATATGAAGATGCCTTGTTTTTTTGTGTGTTTCGGCGAGTTTTGCAACGTTTTTGCAACAAATTTTTAAAAAAATTTGTTGTTTTGCAATAACCATAATTTTTTATAAAAAATCATTGCAATTTTCTCCGCTATATCAAAAAACCGCGTATCCTGCAAGTATCATCTCTTTCGAGACACCCCCGCAAATGCGGGGAAAATCTTGCCGGACAAGCGGTTTTTGTATACTTACAAAACCATGTTTTTACTGCCTTGTAAATATTTTTTCTAAAAACTTTTACATAGCATTATATTTTTTAATCAGCGAGTCATGCATTTTCGAATGCCAGCTGAAAAGAACATTTGCCACTTCGTTGGCCGCGTCGCGCTCTGTGCTGCTCGGCGCTGCCTTGGCAATCTCTTTCCATTTGACGGCATCTTTGTATAAATCATTCGTCTGATAACAAAAATTTTCTAAGTTTTCCATATCGGTCATTTTCTTCACCTCACATCGTGCTGCGGATGTAGTCGTACAGCATATCAATGTCATTTCGCCCGAAGCGAAAACCGTACATCTCGATCTGCCCTGTCCGATCCATAGCAGTCTTGGCGGCGTCATATACAGCATCAATATCGATGTTTCCGTTTTCGTCAAACATATCTGCAAACAGCGAATTGTTTACCGCCTGATTGTAATATTTATCCACCATTTTATCCACTCTCGGCAGCATAAAATACACGCCGAATTTCGTCACACCCTGCGCTTTGCGCCCCAGCTCCGCATCCACATAGCTGTTGATGCCTGCCTTGACCTGCTGTAATGTCACCGCCATAACCGCTCACCCCTTAGCACATTTTTTCAACGATCAAGTTTCCTGTCCCCGCCGTCGCTGCCGTGGTATCCAGACGAATCTGGATATTTAACGGCAAATTTGTCGGCAGGCTGCCGCAGTTAGCAAATGCCCGCACCTCATACGGCAAAGTCAAGTTTACATAGCCGTCAGCCGCCGCTGTAGCCTGCACGCTGTAAACCTCCGCGCCGCCGACCAGCAAAGTCAAGCCGACCACACCCGCCGCACCTGCTTCCAAGCTGGCGCTGTAGACTATGCGGTAATAGCCTTTTTCGCCGATGACTACCGTATCGGCACCGGTAGTTTGCAACTGAAACGTCTGTCCGCAAGTACAGCCGTCGGAAATCTTGCGGGTAATCACACCCAAGGGCAGCAATGCGCCCGCGGCCACCGCGCCGATATTTTTATTGGTAGCCTGTATCATTTGATACTTGCTCATAAAATCACCCCTTAGATATTCACACTGCCGCAGCAAGAACCGCAGCCGCTGTTAAAATTGCAAATCGCACTGGACGGTACCGCAGTCTTGGTGATCTGCGCCACTAACTGCGCCGTGCTGGCAGCCTGTCCACTTAATGCGGTCAAGCCGTTAGACAAATTGGCATTTACTACCGCTTGCTCAGTCCACTTAGTGTTTGACTGCTCACGAATGGATTTTAACTCGCCGTCGATGTACTTATACAAACCGAGACCTACGCTGTCAGCGTATTTTTCACTCTCTAAACGCGAAATTTGCGCGTCTTTCTGCGCCAATTCCTGCGCCATCTGCATATCGTGTACGCAGACGTTACTGTTTTCGTAAACCTCCGCAGGGCGTGCCCCAAAAAGATTTAATCCGCTTCCTGCCGTACCGATACTACCTAAAACCGTGCCGATGATCCCTAATGCTGTCGTTCCTCTTCCTGCTACATACTCAGCCATACTAACCACTCCTTAAATAAATTTTAAGGTGCGCACCTTATCTATCTATAGTGTAGCACGGCTTAGAAAAATTTGCCTTATCATCTTTTTGGCAAAAAACTATCATATTCTTATCACAAATTTGTAACTTGCCAAGCTAAGCAATCAATGCGAAAAAATCATAATAAATACGTTATTTATGCGCAAATTCAACTTGCCGGTAACTTGCTGAACCCGTTTTTTGGCACAAAAAAAAGAGCGGCTTAGTAGCCGCCCTCATTGAAAACTTTCTCGCATTTTTGTTTTGCTCTTCGCTTATACCTATTCACGTTCGCTGCCGACATATACAGCCTTTCCGCCGTCTCTTCGGCTGTCAATCCGTCCAAGTAGATACTTTGCAAAATTTCGGCTTCTTTCAGTGTTAAATTCACTGCTCCGAGTGCCGCCAGAGCCTTAGCTCGGCAGGGCTGCGTCAGCACCGTTTTCACGATGTCCAACGCTCCGCCTCCTTAGTCTACATATACTTTTCCGTCCACGAAATCCACACTCACGCGCGCCAGTTTTTCTAAATCGCGCAGTTTGATATAGTTTGAACCGCCGACATTTACCGCCTTGACGATCACAGCTTTACCTGTCGACTTGCTCCACACTTGCAAATCCTTTACTTCCTGCATTTCGTCCTCACCCCCTACATGATCCTCGATCCACGCCCACGCGTCCACCAAATCTTTCTCGGTCAAAGGGCTGCTGCCCTTGGCAGGGTATCTGTAGCGCCCTTGGTGCAATTCTAAGTGTAAATGCGCGCCGCTTGCGTTCCCCGTCGCGCCCATCACGCCTACCTTTTGCCCGATCTTGATACTTTGGCCAACCTTTACCGCCACGCTGGATAAATGCGCATACAGGCTTACCATGCCGTCAGGATGTTTGATACATACATGCTTGCCATACGCAGTACCGTGGGCGTTAACGCTCTCTACCACGCCGTCAGCGATCGCATAAACGTTTTTATCGTCCAAGCCTACTATATCTGTACCGATGTGCCAGCCACACTTCCATGCACCCTTACGCCCGAAAGGGCAGGTCACTTTAAACCTGCCCTTAAAAGGATAATCATATCTCATTTGTTTTCACCTCTATTAATACCTTTTTACATATCTGTCTACCTGTTTAGCAAGTGCCCCTGCATTCTTTTTCTGCGACTCATTTCCATACTCCGTCATATACTGCTTATATGCCTCGCCGTAGCTTATCCCCGCACGATCAGCCGTATTGATAATCGCCAATGCCGTCGCGTCGTCCAGCCCGAAATTTTGCGCCAGCTTTGCCGCCTTGCCGTCCGTGCTGTCCTCATATTGCAATCTTTCATCGCGTTTATTCAGCAAATTCGTAAACCAATTCCCGCTCTTTTCACTCTCAGCAGCTTTCGAGCTTGCTACCGTCTTATTCTGCGCAGCTTGGTTTGTCGTCGCCGCCAATCTTGCTTGCCGCGCCTGCGATACCGGTGCAGTAGGAACGTATATATCATCTATATTATCATCACCTGTTTGCACTTTTACACTCCCGCCATAGCTTCCCCCGCTCGACGAACGGCTCCTGCTGCTGCCTCCGCTGCTATAACTGCTGTACGCCTGCGGTTGCATTTGCGAGCGCAAATAGTTCTGATACTCCGCCTGCGTCACCCCATACACAGTCTCAATCTCCGGCGACCAAATGCCCAAACTCATCGCTGCATCTGCCTTAGTCTTCGCTTGATTGTAGTTAAGTTCCTGTTGATTTTGTTCCTGCTGAGCCGCCCACTCACGCTCATACCACTGATTTTCCAACTGCTGCTGTGCTAATTGGTCTGCATACTTCTGCGCTGCCAGTCTATTTTGATAATCCTGCTGATACAGATCCGCCAGCGTTCCCGCCCCGCTTAAAGCTGTATCCGCATACGTTCCCGCCAAATCATTCAAATACTGCTGATAATTCGCGCCGATCATATTTAAATTATTACCATAGTCCGCCGTCAAGGCAATATTTCCCTGCTCACTATATCCGCTATCCTGCAAACCGCTTGCCGCATTTTGCTCACCCAGCGCTTTCTGCCCCAGACGCATCGCCACATACGCCTGCCGTTTCTCCAGATCCGCATTCTCCGCAGCCAGTTTCTTTTGCTCATTGATCCGATCCAGCTGCTGCTGCAAAGCTTGCGCATAACTGTCTATATAACTCGAATAGCCTATATTTCCCGAACCGTTTCCATTTCCGACATAGTTCGCTCCTGCTCCGCTCAAACCATAGCCCGGAGCATTCGCATTACTGCCGTAAATATTCTGCCCGTTATAAATATTCATATTGCCGTAGCCTGCTTTATTCAGCGTATCTTTTAGCTGATTATACACATCACCGCCTGTTAGAAACTGCTGACCTCCTACACCCGTCCAGTCATTACTGCTGCTATTTACCTTATATCCCAGTCTGGACAATTCTTTGGCGATGTCATCCCGCGTTAAAATGTAATCACCGTTTGCGCTTTTCGTGCCGATACGCCCCATAAGCTTCTCCGCATACTCATCGGCCGCCTTAGGCGCATTAGGATTGCCTCCCGCCTGCTTAATAGCATAGCTCATCCCCGGCGTGATCTTATCCGTCGTATAGTTATTCTTAAGCGTAATCCCGCCTTGCGTATACGTCCCGTTACCGTTATCATGAATAGCCGATTTCGGATCATAGCTCCAACTGTACGAATCATCCCTTTTACTTGGATCATAATTATTATATGCCACTTGTCATACCCCCTTTAATATGCTACACCATTATTACTCTTTCCAAGCAACCCACTTATATACTGAACCACCATTAAAAATACACACGCTACCGTCGGGTCTGATAATATAAATAACATTCTGCCATATAAAAATCTCCTTTTGTTTATTGTTTGAATTGTTTAGAATTAATTATTTATTTTAGTATACTTCATAATAATATTGAGTGCCTTTTGTAAAATCAAAACTTTCCTGCCATAAGTCAAACCCATCATCTTTTATATTTATTTTAACCTTTGAAGAATCTATTTCTATTCCATAATCGCGACTTGCTCCTATGCAACTCTTTATATCTCCATTATCATATAAAACATACATAAGAAGCCCTGTTCGAAAATAAGTTCCACCTCTATATACAACCATTATATGTTCAGGTTTAAAATCTAAACCTGAAACATGTATATACGTTTCTTTATTTCCAGTAATATTTATAATTCCATTTATAGTCTCTCTCTCTGTCTGTGTTTGCCCATAAAGATAAACCATTCCCATTATCTAATCACCTCTATCTGCAAACTGAGCGCTTGGGTCGGCTTTTCTTCAAAGCAAGTAAACGTTATCTTCCCTGCACTCGTCACTGCCTTACTAATACAGTTCCACGCTTTTTTCTCCAAAATAGCCGTCGCATTAGTCGTCGAGTACACCGGCGTAATATGCGGCTTATCCGTCGATAAGATACCGCTTATTGAGATACTTTGGGTGTACGGCGCACTTGTACCTGTCCATGTTGTCGATAGACTCGCTGTATAATTACTCTTGCTGGCTTTGCTTACGATGTAACTATACAGCGCCTTACTCTGCACAGGATTGGTGCTGGTACTGGTCAGTGTACTGTCTACAACTGTTTTATTCGCGCCCTCGGCAATACCTGCTAATTTCGTTTTTTCCGCAGTCGTGTAATCATTCGTCGATAAGCCTTTCCCGTCAACAATATCTACCTTACCTGCCAAACCATTATCGACATAGCTTACCTCGGCTTTATTATTCCAGTTAGTCTTATCTTCGCTTGTCACATGAATAGCCGTATTATTGACATGGGTCGGCACTTGGACTAATGACTGGTTAAATCCTGTTTCCGTACCTGTATAGCCGTTTTCGACCGCGACGGTAAAGGCGCTTTTGCCGTCATTACCGGGAACACCTTGAATCCCCTGCACCCCTTGCTCACCTTGCACGCCCTGCTCACCTTGGATACCTTGATCGCCTTTATCGCCCTTTTCACCCTGCACACCCGGCAGTCCCTGCTCGCCTTGGATGCCTTGAATCCCTTGCGGACCCTGCGGACCTTGCAACGGTCCTAAGCTTGTCCAATCATTCTCTCTTTCGCTCCAAATATAAATATTTTTGTCGCTGCTCACCTGATAAGCATATTCATTCCCCGTAGGAATAACCGCCTTTAATTCGCCAATGGTAGGATAAATATCTTGGATAACAAAGCTTTTGCCGTCGCTACCAGGCAATCCCTGCACCCCTTGCGGACCCACAGGACCCTGCGCGCCTGTCAATCCTCTTTCGCCTTTCTCGCCTTGGTCACCTTTTTTACCTTGAATACCTTGGATACCCTGCACACCTTGGATACCTTGGGCTCCTTGCGGACCTACAGGACCCTGCGCGCCTTGAGCACCCGCAACACCTTGAGGACCGCGGATATTCACCGCCTGCGGGACATTGGCTGCGTCTTGGATTTCCCAGGATAAAACACCATTCGCCGCCACATTTGGTACAAAGGCCACACCGCGCTCGCCTTTATCACCCTTATCGCCTTTTAATCCTTGCACACCCTGCTCGCCTTGCTCGCCCTTATCGCCTCTAAGCCCGCTTATAACAGTCTGCGTGCCGTCGTCTGTTACCTCCGTTTCCCCGGCAAATTTTAATCTGCTCCTCTGCGTCCAAGTCTTACCATCCTTATCCACGATAATATGCCCTCCCGAGGCGGCTAATGTCCAGACATTGCCGTCAGCCGAGACCTCAAGCATCCCATCCGCGTTTAGTCTGACATAGCCTATATCTCCCGATTGGACCAGACTTTCCACGCCGAGCTTAAACAGTTCATCCAGCAGAGCATTATACCTGTCTCTCACCCACAAAGGCAGCGCGTCAAACATCGCTTTTAAATCAGCCGCGCTCATCCCGCTTTTGCTTGGCGTATCGCTGAGTGAAGTTATTCTTTTACCCGCGATTTCACTGTCCGTAATTCTTAAATCATTAATACTCATCTTTTCCCTCCTCGCACGTTACAAGTCCTTTTTATTGGACTTAATATTTGATACGCTAAGTATATCTTAAAAAATAGGAGTTAAGCAACATGTTAAACAAAATAACTAAAATCTTTAAAGCAGTATTTCATTTTTTCGGCGTTATTCACAAACTACGCATGAAATATTTTTACACTTCCGTCTATTTTCATTTTCGCGACCTCGACGACTAATTAACCCTTATACCGTCCTGTCAGTGTATAAACAGCCTCAAAACCATATATCCCGAAAGGCTCCGCCAAATTATTCTCAAACTTAAACTGAATCAGCAGAAACCTTTTCAAGCGCCTGTCAGTCACCACAATAGCCGGAGAATTATCCGTCCGAAAGCTAAAACGCGTGAAATCTATATCGTTAAAATCAAAAATATCAACATGCACATCTTTCGCCGCCGTGACCTCCATTCCTCGCGCCCGATAGTACACATCCACACCCGAGCGCCCATAGGGTGCCAGCATAACCGCCAAAGCGTCTAAATTCTTCCACTCATTCATGCGGTCAAAATAAAAATACGGCGTACACCAGTAGCACTTAATAGGCTCTCCGTCATCGTTATAGACATTATTCGTCGCGCTGTGCTCGCTTTCTTTGTATATACGCTTGATTCTGCCGTCATCCGTCCCGAAATACAAATCCCCTCCGTATTCCCACCAGATCCGTGCGGGAATATTCGTAAGTTTATACCACTCATATTGGAAACTTGACATCGGCTGATTGCTTTCGTATACCTTTTGCCGGCCGTCGGCTACATACACCACGCCGCCCGCTGTCGCAAGATAGTAATAATTATCATGTACTATCCCGCAGGCTCCCTTTAAATCCGCTTTTGTCAGCTCAGGATTAATATAAAAACTTCTGTTCTCGGCATATTTTTCAAACGTAATTTCTTGTGTGGTGATCGCATACACCCCGCCTGCCGTCAGGTATAACGGCTCCCCCATAAAATCGCCGAACGCATACTTCGACACCGCCCCGTGGGAGTTAATGCCCGCTTTCACGGCAAAAACCGGCTTAGAGTTATAGTCCAGACTGCCCGAGATTAAAAACACGCTCGCATCCTGCCCGTTATCCTCTTTGTGTACCGCCAGATAGTCACTAACCCTGCTAAATCCCATGACCTCCGAAGCATCCGCCCCTACCGTCAAATATCCTTGATTAGGGAAATACAGCAAATCATCCAAACCGCTGTAATATACCTTGTTCGGCTTTTCGGGATTACCGCCCAGAAACAAACGGTTAGTATTACCGCCCACACCGAAGAGCTTGCCCACGCTGCACTTATTGATGACAGCCGCTCCCTCATCACTTTTAGGCGCCACATAGTAGCCGATGCGCACATTGTCTACATTTTTCGGCACATCGCTCACGCTTGCCTTGGAAATCGTCACACACCCTTTCGCCTTGTCCGTTGCCGTAGGCGTAACAGCCGACCACACCTGCTCATCATTTACCTTTTCTACCACCAGCCAGCCATTCTCAGCGAATTTCCCCTCCGGTACATACAATTTAAAACTTGTGCTTTCGCTCTCGGGATTCACCACAAAATTTACATACCTTTTCCCCGTGAGGAAATTCACCTGCTCAAATTCCGTTCCCCCTGGTGGCGATTGGTCAGGATTGGCATTGATTAAAACCGTCGGAATAAACGCCTCATCCTCCGCTTTTTTGAGCGCATATGCATCATCAAACTTTCCGTATACCCTCATCGTCACGCCGTCAAAAAGCGCCAGCTTGCCGTTATACTGCACCCCATAGCTTTTCTGATCTGCCATATCGCTTGCCAGCTCCGTCAACCCGTTCGAGTGAATTTCCCACTTCAAAAGCTTACTTGCTGCATGGACTAATACCACCTCTTCTGCCGCCGTTTTTAAGCGATGAATACCGTTAATTCTGCCGCCTGCCGAAACAATCGTCTCATAGCCCGTCCTTTTCACCGGCTTACCCGCTAAATCCGCGATGATATTCTCACAGTCGATACTTCTGCCCTTATATACGCTTACTTTACTGTTGGCCAAATCCAAACCCTTAAAACTATCTACATTTAAGCGGTACTTCGTCCGCCCATTCGCGAAATAATTAGCCATCTATCTCGCCGCCCCTCGCTACATTTTCCACATCGGTATACATCACCCCGAGCGCCCGCACCTTGGCATTTTCATACATCGTTCCGTAATAATCCGCCAGCATTTGATTATCCTCTTCCCCTGCCAGCCGTGCCGCCACCCCCTTGCTCACCACATTGAGGAGGATATAATCACTAAAACCTATATCACTGCTCATTTCTCGTACATACCCAAAATCGCCTAACGCAGGCAAATCATTCATCATGCGATACGCCTTTTCCGTGTTCGCACACTCTGCCAGACACACATTCAACATCCCTAAAAAATACTCAGCAGCTATCGGATTACTCTCTTTCGTATGCCCGATCTGCTGCAAGCACACACTAAGCATCTCATCACCAGTCATCTCTATCCCTCCTTAAAAATAAAAAAAGAGAATATTTTACTCTTGACGAATAAAAAATTCTCTGCTAAAATAACATATATAAAGAGAGTTGCCGCAGGTGCTACCAACACCCACGATAGCGGCTCGCTCCTCGGGAATTTGGTTAAGCTACCGCCAACCTCGCCAAAGGATTAAGGCGGTAGTTTTTTATTTTCTAAAAAACTATTTCTTGCTGTCTTTTAACAACAAGGCAATAATATCTACCACTAAATTTAATACCAAGATTAATTCAGTCATAGTCATATTATCACCTCCTCTGATGAGGAGCAAACCGCCTATGGTTAAAACCGTACAACTCTCTCCTGTTATCTTACCATAACTTACATATTCCGTCAATTATTTTTTTATATCACAATCTTGGAGTCGCTTTCGAGCGGCTCTTTTTCGTTTACCTAAAAACCATACCGTCTTGCCACACTCTTGTAGGTCTCGCTCGTCTTACCCTTGTAATACTCCTGCCAGATCACCTGTCTTTGCGGATTAGTCAAATCCTTACGGCTCGCCAAATACTGTGCAATAGCCCGCTTGTTCGCCTCCGTTTTATCGCTCGCTTTCGTATAGCGCTCACTGTTAGCGGATCGCAATTCCGCTATCTTCGCATTACTCTCCGCATATGCCGTATAGTCAATCCCGTACTTATCGCATTTGTCCTTACGCTTCTTCGCCACATCATAGTTACTGTCCGGAAACGCATTTTTAATCGCAAAATAATTCGTCCAGCCGCCGGCATCTTTCAATTTCTCCGTAGTACTTGCTCCCGCATCATAGCTTACGTTTCTTCCCTTAAAAAACTCCTTGTTCGCCATCTGCGCATTATAGGTATAAATCTCTTTCACAGCCGCAGCCTTGTCCTCATCGCTCATCGAGCGGTAAACATTCGAGCGCATCAGCTCACTTACCGCCTTAAAATTATCCTGCCCGTACTTCGTTTGGTACTTCGTATACTCCTTACTCGTCAGGTAATACGTCTTGCTCTTTTCCCCATCAGCCTTATAGGAAATATATTTACTCCCCATCTTGGGCAAGACACCGCTCTCACCGGAAGCCTCATACAATCTTTTCAGCTCCTTATCCGTCGCCGTTTCCTTATTCGAGGAATACGTTCCCGGAGAGAGCATATTATTAAACGCCCTGCCTGCAATATTACCGCCTGCCTGCTTGCGCTCTCTACCCCAGACATCCACCGCAGCCTCGCTTTTATAGCTCAGCCCCGGCACCTTATTCATAAACTGCCTGCCTAAGCTCTCGCCTGTCTTGGTGTACTTGCTATCGCTTGGCGCATACGTTGAGCGCTTCGTCTCATCAATCGTCCGCGCAAACTGCCCGGATAGCGTCGGCACAAACTGCATCACATAGCTCGTCGCCGCGCTGGTAATCATATTACTGATTGCCCCCTCATTGCCGTAGCTTTCCAATGCACTCTGCAAACTGTCCATACAGCTCATTTCTAAGACAGGATCCGTCACCTTGACCAAAGCACTGCCAATATCTCTAAGCCCGATATTCTCACCCTCCTCGCGGCTCGCTATCTCATCATTCAAAGCAGCCCCCACAAATAAAGGCATCACCGTAGGCGCCGCCCAGTCTAAAGTATACGTTCCGCCACCGGGCAAAGTAATAGCGTAATTCTGCCCGCCGATCTGGTTTTCATAATTCTGCTCGCGCTTATTGCCCTCATCATACCCTGCCGACAAAAGTCCGGCCTCGGCTAAGAAATACCCTAAAGCAACAATCCCTGTGCCTGTCAAGCCTTGCGTAATCTCGTTAATAACTTGCGTAGCAGGAATATCCCCCTTACGCACCAATTTAATTGCGTCGTTAATTCCGTTTATCAACCCCGCAGGCGAATACTCCACCCCGCGCTTTAGAATATTTAAAGGCGTTTTCTTAAACGGCATTAAAGCTTTCACCGCCAGCTGACCGCCCTTTTCCAGCTTACTGTCCGTATTCTTATGCTCAAAATGATTAAGCGCGCTTGCCAAAGCATTTGCCTCCTGAAACGTCACCCTATACGCCTCATCTTCCGCATATTGGCGCGCCCTCTCGGCGATCGGACTGTTCTCGATCTGCATAATCTCCGGCGTAATATTATTCGCTTTCATATAGTGCGATAAAGCATAAATATACTGCACCTTTTTAAACGCCGTATCCTCAGCGTCCATCGTATTTTCATTCCATTTACGTCCCTTTTCTACAGGCTGCATGATCTTAGAGGTAAATATCTTGCGGTTTCTTTCCGCCTGCCCTCTCTCACCATATTTATTGCTTAAATCCGTCTGTTTTCTGCCGTTATTCTCCCAATCAGCCTTAGCAAATTCTTTCAGCTCCTTGCTCACCGCACCTGCCGACTTCGTGCGCTCGCCCTCTTTAACTAACCCTTTCTTCGCAGCCGCAGCCTCCACTACACCTGCCAGTTGATCATTAATGCGGCTTAAACTTAAATTTAAAATATTGCCTACAATATTGCGGATATGCGTCCGCGGATTACCCAGCATAGCTAAATAGCGCCAAGCGTCAAACTTATCTTTCATATCGACAGGCAGCTGCTTTGCCATATCATCGATGATATAGCTTTGGATCGTGTCCATATTCTCGCTGCTGTTATTTTTGTCTAACATCATCTCCGCATAGCGCAAATTCAGCTCCACTTGATTTTTCCCTGTAAGCTCGTACTTGCTGTTTAATCTGTCGCGTAAAAGCACCATCTGTCGCAGTCTGCCCTCAGGCGACATCCGTTTCAGCATGCTCAATGCCTGCACGCTCTGCCCCATTTCCGTACCTATCATCGAGGCTAAGCCGACCATATCCATGACCTCCTCAGCCTTACCCTCAGCCGAGGCTTTTACGATTAATTGCTCCAGCGTCGCCACATCTTCCGCCTTAATCCGCTCATTCTTTTGATACTTCGCAAAAACTTCCGCCTTAGACTTTTCATAGCCCACCTTGGCGATATTCGCATTCGCTTTCTCCTGCAGCTTCTGATTGTTCACCGGCTCATACACAAACTTGCCGTCTCGGATATCACTTGCCAAACTATCTGCTATCTTATCCTTAGCCTCAGCCGAGACATTCTCGCTCTCCATAGCCGTGCGGACAAACCGGCGCGTCTTATCCCAATCATTCACCTGCTTAGGCACCGCCACATCCTCCCGCGGCTCCATACCCTCATCAATCCTACCGTATTCATCAATTAATTCATTATACCGCTCACCGTTAATACCGCCGTCATCACCGAGAGCATAGCGAATATCTTTCTTGCTTGCGTCGAAAGTACCTCGATTACCCGTAGCCGACTTAATCTGCGTAGGCTCCAATGCTACCCATACCGTATGATTAGTATCCCCCAGCATCTTGCCGCCCGTATCCTTAATCCCATCATACCCCAGATCCAGCATAATCTTTCGCGCCTTAGTCGGCACCTGCGTAGCCCAGCCCTCAGCCCCGCGTTTAATATCCTCGATCCAATTTTTTAACGGATAATCTTTTGTCCAGTGCGCACTATCGGCATCTGCGCTCTTTCTTTCCTTACTTGCTGCATACTCCAATGCGTTCATCAAATCCTGCGGAAACGGCCTAGAAGTATCAATCGGATTTCTAATATCCAAATACACCGGAAACACACCGCCCGCATCTCTCGTATAGCTGTCCCACTCGATGCCCATATCGTCAAGCAATTCCTCAAAGGTCGACTTTCCTTGACTGTTCGTGCTGTAATTCCACCCATTATCCGCATAGCCCAAGCTCTCCATCAGCTTATACACATTTTGCAGATTATATTTACCGCCATTATAGCGCAATCCCTGCAGCATCTTATCATACGGCGCATTTTCCCTCACATAATCATCAAAATTTATGCCCATATCATCTTCCAGCCACGCATCAAACTTAGCCGCCTGCTCCTCGTTTAAGCGCACCTTATCAATAGTATCCTTGTACTCGCCCTTGGCATTTTTAAACCTATACTCACTGCCGTTTGAATAAGTCTCCATATTCCCCAGCTTATCCTTAGCATAGCTCGAGGCAATATCGGGATTTTCCGTAAAATAAAAGCCTCCGCTCGTCGCTTTCTTAATATCCCACGCCCCGCCAAACAGATTACTGTTCCCATGACCGCTGTAAACTACCTTAGGCGTTCCGTCCTCGTTCTTTACTACGCTGTCTTTCATGAAATTCTGCAAATTCTCGTCACTGTTCGTCAGATATTTGCCGCGCTTCTGATAATCCTTTTCGCCTTTCGTATCCAGTGCAAATCTTTTTTCATTTTTTTGCGATTTGCTATTGACATTTGTAGCAGGATTGGGTATATTGTTAGTAGATGGAACTCCTTCATACATCCGATAGTCGCTTTTTTGCGATGTGTAGGTCGTTGGAGAACCGTCTTTTTTTATGCCCACAATATCATACAGATACCTTTTACCATTTTGATCATATCTAATTAAAACTGTGGCATCATAAAAAGACTCCATGCCATTCTCACCAGGTATGGCTATTTTGGTATCGTACTTGTACATCCCGCCACGCTTTTTATCTGCTCTTTTCGGCTGTAAATTTTCTTTTCTATTTCCCTCAAATCTTCTATTGCTGCCAACTTCTATGATCTCATCAAGATTACTCAAAGCACGTTCTCTTATATTTTTAATTTCTCCTTTAGCATTCTGAGCACTTTTAGAATATGCATATTCATTAGGCAGCACATTATCGTCTAAGTATATTTTATGCCCGTTTTCTTCAATCCTTGCAAAAACATCTGGATTGTTTCTTGCTAAATCCACTAAATAATTTTTAATAAAAGTCTCTTTTTTCATAGTATTAGGTCTTTGGTCTAATACATTCTGGTCTAATACTACCACCTTTTGCCCATCAGGAGTTTGTTTAATAGCCTGATATCTTTCTCTCTCCACACCCGCAGGACTATACTCATCCTTATGCAGTTTCTCCAAACCATCCTCATACAGCCGCTTAGCCTTGAGCAAAGCCGCATACTCCTGCGCCTCAGCAGCCGACATATTTTTGTCTTTCTTTGCCTTATATACCGCGATAATCTCCTTAATCCGTTCGAGGATTTTCGCCGCCAGCGTACGGTCCTCAAGCAGCACTTGATTGATAGTCGCCTCATCAGTCAGCGCCTTTTCGATAAACTCCGCGCCTATCTCCGCTCTCGCGCCCTCTTCATCCAGCTCTATCCCGCGTTCTCGATAACTGTTAATCTTCTCGGCGATCATCGCCTCGGCGTCCTTACCCTCAAAGGCTAACCTCACAATAGTATCATGCTCTTTCGCACCCTCCATAGCATGATACAGCTCATGCGCCACAGTCACCTTTACGCTCTCATCCAGAGGGCGATTTTTATTAATATAAATAACTCCGTCCTTGTAGTACGCTTTCTGCACCAAAGGGCGATCGACATACTTCACCTGCATACGCGCTCTGACCGCCGCACTTTGGATAAAATCCTTAACCTTGCGCTCGTCCTCCGTCTCCGCCTTCGGCTTCGTGCTGTCCTCTCCGCGCAGCATTTCATCAAATGCCTGCTCATACGGGCTTTGCGCCTCTTTCTGCGGAGCTTTCCACTTCATCACCTGTTCATCAATCATCTGTCGGATTTCTTCCTCGGTAAACGCCGTTCTATCCGCATCTATCACCTCTTGCAAAGCCTCCACTTCCTCTGCCTCGGCTTTCGTCAACTCATGCCCGCGGCGTTGGGCGATAGCATACACAGTCGACTCAAACGCATACGGATCCTCGCTAATCGGGTCATACTCGCCGCTTTCATACCTTGCTTGCTCCGCCTTATAGCCATAATCCTTTGCCCCTGCGATGCCCTCTTTCGTGCGGATATACCCTGCATTCGGCGGGATATGATAATCGTCACTTTCCGTGCCCATGGACAAATTTTGATCAAACAGCACTTCCAGCTTTTTTGCGTTGGCGTTATTTTCCCTGCCATTATCCGCAATAATATCGTCTAATGCCTTATCTATTTCTTTATAGCTTAACCCTATCTCATCTCGCGCCGTCACGATGTCGGCACTGGCAATCCGCCCATGACCGCCGACAAAGGCATCCGTATCTTTCAAACCGTTCTCGCTCACGCCGAAGTACATCTCAGGCTTCTGTGCCTCGTTCAGCTCCCGCCGCATGCGCTTAGCCTCCGCCACATAGTAAGGACGCACCGCAGGATTATCATAGCTAAACGCGTTCATCTTGCGTGAACCAACAGTCTTATAATCCCTCTTATCGATGTGCGAACTTTCGTCGGCGACTTTGCGGCTCTCTACATCGCCGTTTAAGCCCACATCTTGCGCTGAGGTATCAATAGTCGTTCTCTCGCTCTGCGCCCGTCCTGCGCCCGTCTGTGCACGCTCAGCCGCCTTTTTCTTCTGCGCCCGATAGCCCAAAGCATTCGCGCCGCCTCCCAGCATACCGCCCAAAGCCGCCCCGATCGCCGCCTGATACGCCGCATCACTAAAAGAAGCGTTCTCTGCGGCGGGATCATACGTCGCCCGCTGCAAATACGGGTCAGCAATCGCGCTCACCGCCTCTTCCGCGCCCTCGCCCACAGCACCTTTTGCCGTGTTAAAAATTACATTTTTTACCGAATTATTCGGTGCTATTTTTAGTGCCTTATCCAGCACCCCGCGACCATAGAAGCGGCTCAAGCCGCCGGTTGCCTTTTCGATACCTGCCTCGAGCAAGCCCGTACCTACACCATATCTCGCCGCCTGCTCATGCGTCGCGCCCTCGTCCAGCGCCTGTCCATAACCCTGCGCCGCCGCCTGCACACCAAACGCCGCTAAACCCGCCGCAGGATTCACTATACCTACACCCAAAGACGGTAACATCTGTCCAAACGCCCCGCCTAAATCCTGCGCAAACTCACCCGCGCGCCCCAGTTCGTATCTATCATCCACCGCCTGCAAGCGGGCATTACTCGCCGCATTCTTCTCCTTTTGACCTTGGATCAACTGCGGCATCTGCGCTTTGCGCAGAGCTATCTGATTGTCGATGTCCTTGGCGATTTGGGCATTATATATCCCCGCTTTTTGTGCTCTTTTGCGCGTCTCTTCCAAACTATCGATTTCCCGATTCAGTTTGCCTACACTTTGCCACGTTCCCGCATTACTTACTGCGCTTTTCGTACCCTCTGCCGCACCTACGCCGATACTCGCTAAAGTACCTTTTATCGGATTATGACTGACTTTAGTGCTCTTTGCTTGCTTAGCCTGCGTTTTCTTACTCTCATTAGGGCTTGCCGCAATAGTTTTACCCTTACTTTTCGCCAATTCCTCTTTCAATGTTTTGCTTATCTCGCTGCTCGAAGCCTCTTTCTTTTTATTCTTGTCCGTTCCAAGCACAGCCTTAGCCCTTTCCTCTGCCATAATTCTTTTTTGTTCTTCAGTCATATAAAAACCTCCCACATATGTATAAAAAGCGCAAGGAATATATCCCTGCGCTTTGTTCCTTAGCTTGCCACAGTAGCCTCCGCCACCGCCGACGGGAAATTACTGCCGTAGGCCACAGCCTTAACCACAGTGCCTACAGCCAGATTGCTGATCGCCGCCGAGTACACCTTGGCAGACTTCGAGTAGCGCGGATCCGTACCGTCAGTCGTGTACTTGATCTGAGTCGCCCCGCTTGAAGTAATCGTAGTCGAGGACGATGCCGCGCTGATAGTCGGATCAGCCTGCACCTTAGACGAAGATACCGCCGCATAAATCCCCATCGCGCGCGTACCCAGCACAAATGCATCAAAGTAGTATCTTCCCTCGAGCAATGCCCCGTCTAACCCCGCGACTTCTTTCAAGATACGCTGAGTCTTGATCTTCACCGGCATAACCCCGCTGTTTTTATACATCACGATAAAATAGCAATCATCAGGCAAGTAACTATCCGGCACCTTAACCACCGTCATATCAGCGATTTGTCCGACTACACCCTTACTTAGCGCCTTATTTGCCAAAGTATCAACCGCCAAAAACTCGCTCGACTGGCGCAGCAGGTTATACATGCTCGCTCCGATATACAAATAGCGGTTTTCCGCAGGCACCAAAGCATTAGTTAAAGCCGTCTCGGCATCCATGATGCACCCTACGATAGTAGCCTTAGTCGGCTTAGTGATCCCCTTTACCGTACCCGCGTTAACCGCAAACTGTTTAAACGCGTACTTATCCATAAACGGCACCACCTTTTCATTTACCTGTAAACCCAGCATACGCCCCGACTCCTTGATCATCATCTGATCGCTGTTATTCCCGCGGTCGATCGTAATCGCAAATCCTTTATCCTGCGTCATCGTGAGCTCCTGCACAGTATCCTCCATCTCAGTCGGCGTCCCGAAACGATTAGCCGTAGCCGTACGGTCATAATCATTTAAATCCACCGTCACCGGAGTATAAATCGTTAAACTCCTCACCCCCGTCAAGTCATACTCATTTGACACGTTATTTTTCATAAAAGACGCATGTGTAAACTCCTGCAAAATCTTATCTTCATACTTTACCGCCAAATTAATAGCCATAAAAAACCACTCCTTTTCATTACCAGCGGCTCGCCATCAGCCCCTCGAGGAACGGATCCTTTTCCCCTCCGTCTACCTGCGAGTTTACATTCGGCGCCGCACTCTCACTGTTTTTCTTCTTCTGTTCATACTCGGCTAACTGTCTTTTCATTTCCTCATTAGCCTTGCGCTCCTTACCCAGCTGATACTTCGCCCAGGCGCCATCCATACTCATCCCGCCGTTGATACTGTCTACCATCTCCTGCGGGATCTGTGCATCGGGAAATTCCTGCATAAACTCCGGATTGTTCAGCACAAAATCCCCGATCTGCTTGCGGAATGCCTGCTCGCGATTTTTAACCTCCTTACGCTCCTGAGCAGCTTTCTCCTGCTGATTCAGGCGATACTCCATCTCCGCCATCTTTCTGGCGGCGCTCTCGCTATACTCGCCGCTGCCCAAAAGCTCCTGCATACGATTGTTAATCACCGTCTCGCTCGCCCTTTGGTCAAGTGTGCTCAAAAACTCATCCACGCTTACCCCGCTTTGTCTGGCTAAACCCTCGATACGGTCATAACTCCCGCGCACCCTGTCATAGTCCAGCCCCTTTTGAGCCGTTCTGATCAATTCCTCGCGATTTACCTTGACTTCCTTGCCCAGATGTTTTAGCGTGTAGCTCTCCTCAGGCTCACTTGGTTTAGCTTCCTCGGATTCGCCCTCGCCCTTATCCGCAGCTTGGTCGTCCTTTTTCTCTTCTTTTGCCTCATTCTCACCTGTACCCGCCTCAGGCTCGCTTGGTTTAGTTCCCTCATCCGGTACATCACTCTCTGTCATCTCGGCAATATCCGCCTCCGACACATCGTCAAACAAACCCATGTCGTCCATCTTCCATTCTCCTTTCGCCTTGGTTTAGGCTATCTATCACATCGGCATTCTTGCCGTTTGTGCCTGCAACTGTGCAAAATAAGCATACAAAAAGCACTTAGTCACCCGACCAAGTGCTTTTTCTGCCTTATGCAGTAGCTCCGATATATAATAATCTAAACGTCTCGCGCCCTTTCGGCGTAATCAAAGTCTGCGTCCCTGCCCAGGAAGTCTTTTCGTTAAAGGTCTCCTTAACCTCAAACAAACCGTTATTCTTCTCCGCATACGGCATCAACTTCCCTTTCTTATCCCGATAAATAAATTTCTTATCCAAAAGAAAACCGATAAACTCTTTCTCCTTTACGCCCAATTGCTTCGCCGTCTCTCTAAAGCTCGTCAAAAGATTTCTGTCCACCAGCTCATCGAAATAATCCGCTTTCGGCTGCATGATCTGCTTTTCCACCGTCAAAGTCGCCTTTTCTATCTCCAAAACCTTATTCTGCTCCTTAGCCTCCTTAAGCTGCGTCGCCAGCTTGATCAAGAAATCCGGCGAAGTCAAAGCCTCCTCCAAAGTCTGCTCCGTCATATACGCCCCATGCTTCCTAATCGACGGCAGCACCTCATCAAACACCCACACTTCAAACCTTTCCGCACTTGGCAGTTTGCTGTGCGTAATCAGCCGATACACATCCCCCTCAGGAATAAAAGACATACTCGCCATATTTCCCTGATTAGTAGCTGTACGGTGTTTCACCGTAGACCTACAATGCTGACTAACTGCATCGTTAGGGCGACTATACCCTAAAGCCTTAGCCACATCACTGGCGCAAAAATAAATCTTATCCTCTATCTCCGCCGTTCTTATCTCGCCAAACTCCGCATTGCTAAATACCTGTAACTCATTCATTATCTCACACTCCCTTGCATCTTCTTCTGAAACCGTACACCCTTTACAAAAGCATAAATAAACAAATCCAAACTTCCGTCGATTAAATTATTACCGTGCTTTTCGACCAGCTCATTTACCTCATTCGCACACAGCATATAGTACCCTTTGCTTTTATCCAGCTTACGATATTCCTTGATCGCATTATCTATCGCGCTCATTTATTTGCCTCCCGTGCTAACTGCCACCATTTTTCCGTATCCTTGCCCTCTATCAGATCCTTTATAAAACCTAAGAGAAAATCTACTTCTCTGCTGTCCATATCAATAACCGCGTCTAAAAGCTCTTGCTTAATTTCATCTGTTGTGCTCATTTATTTTCTCTCCTCTCAAATTTTACTTGAAAGAAGTTTCGTTTCATGATAAAATATTTCATGGAAGGAAACTTCTATTGGGATAACGGTTAATGCGCGCTTTGGTCGGTGGCATTTTCCGTTATTTTTTTTGAAATTCTTCGTCGATTTTATTTTCTAACCATTGTTTCTTGGTTATGTTCTGTTCTTTCAGCTTTCCCTCTAATCGTTCCAGTTTCTCTTTCTCGACTAAAACGCTAAAAGTCTTTTTATCCTCACGACGAGATTTCATATACTCCGCTCTACTCGTATTATTCGCCTCCTTTTGTATCGCGTTACACTTATATTATCATGTTACGCGTTACAAGTCAAGGCTTTTTTGCAATATTTATCAAATATTTTCGCGCGGCTCCGTCTGCTGCATCATCATCTGCCTGATCTGCTTATCTTCAATCGCCTTGATTAAGTCAGCCTTATTCTTGATGTACCCGTCAGGAATACTTTCCAGATACGTCACCGCATCAGGGATAATCCCCAGCTGCATCATATTGTCTAATGTCTGCACATTTAAAAGTTCACTCCAATAGCTTGCCACCCCGGTATCTACTTTCAGATTCACCTGCTCAAAATCAATCTCGCCTAAATTAATCTCCTGCACAATCTCCGCCTGCACCCCCGTCAAAGGATCAGCCTCAGGCACCTTAACCGTAATTAACGGCGCATAACTTCTTTGAAATGCCAAAATAATGTACACACAATCCTCGATCGCCTGGTAATAATCCAGCTTCTGCGCATTCAGCGGCTGCGCGCTCGCCTGCTGCACCGCGATAATCGCCGAAGTATTATCCGGCTTCACATTTCCCAGCGCCGCATCATATACACCCAAGCTGTCCTTACTCTTTTGGATAGTGCTCTCCACCAGCTCGATCGCCTGCGTATTCATCCCGCTCGGCGCAAAAGAGGCGAATAACGCCTGCTGCGGATTGCCGTTTACCGCAATCGCCTGCCCCACCTTATTGCTCCATTTCGGGATCAAAGTCGCGTCATACAAAAGCTTCGGAAAAGCAAAATTCTTCTGATACTCCATTGCCATAGCGTAAATCTTATTGATAAATATCTGATTGTTTATCTGCCCCGTAATCGGGCTTATGCCGTGATAGCTGTTTTTATCCTTTTCCCATGGAAACCACACAAGCGGATAGCGGTCGATATTCAAGCTTCTTTCGGGGATAATCATTATCTCTTTCGTACACATCAGCCAGCGGATAATCCCGTCCTCGCCGCGCCAAAACTTAAGCGCCGTATCCGTGTAAATGCTCGCCAGTTTATCCTCGTTATACCCGTCATAATCCCCGCCGCCGTCAGGCTTGATCTCCGCCCATTCCTTACAGCCGACGCTCTTCGCATACTCTTTCAAACTCTGCGTAAACTTCCGCTGCTTGATGATGATATACGGCTGCGCCTCCACCTCCGCCGTCCTGGCGTCGCCAAAGACCACATCCGTGTTATTAATCAGCTGACAGTCCAGCCTATTCTTCTTCGGATCCCAAAACCAATACATACACCCGTCGCCATCCACCGCCGCATTCTGCACCAGCTGGCGCGACTTATGAGAAAACTTCACCCGCTCAAACACATTATCTATCTTTTCCTGCAGTGCGTCCTCCAGCGCCTTGTAAACATCACCCTCGGCACCGAAATCTACTGACACCCCAATATCATCACTCACCAGCTGCCCGATAAAATACCTAACAGACGGCTTTAAAATATTAAATACAGGCTTATCCAAAGAGGGCGCATTCACACCCTCCCATTGCTTATCATGATAAAAATTGTTATTGCGCTTCACATTCTCATAAAGCTTAATGCTGTACTTATAATCATCATCTTTCGCGATCTCTTCAAAAATCTTCTTAGGCTCCGTGTTTACCCTCACCATTCATCACCGCCCTGCCTCGAGCCGTCGTAATTCATCATATTAGCCCATTCCTTAGCCAATCTCTCTTTCTTGACTAATTCCTCCTCATTGTCCTCCGCGTCCGTTTTAGCCCCATTTCTGCCATTCTCAGGCGGTCTTAAAACAAACCTTGCATACCAGTACGCCCAGAGCAAAGCATTTAAGCTAATCACGCTTAGTACTAAACAAATATCCAAAACTATTTTCATCACTCTTTATCCCTCTTTGGCTCCTCATAGCTCAGTGCCTGTGCACTGTCGCTCACCCCTGCTGTCGTCGGGTCGATGATGATGCCTAAACCCACTAAAATGTTGATCACTACGCCGACCAGCTGCGTCACTTGATCCTCGCTCACCGCAGGCACCACGCCCACGATCCCGCAGATCTGATATACAAACGCCACGATCGCGCCCAACATAGCCACCCAAAAACTTGCACTTTTCGCCCTTACTTTCCAATTAATTTTCACGATTACTCCACTCCTTTTCCAGATCCTCGATCCGGTGATTGATAACCTTGATTTTCTCATCGATGACGGGGATTCTTTCAGCAAAGCCGTTATGCTTGCGCACCTCTCTCGTCAACTCCTCGATTTTGACCTCGGTCACCGCCTGCGCCTTGTTGTTGGCCAAAATTACGCCTAAAAGCGTGATGCCTCCGGTGACCACTGCTGTAATAATTGCCGCGATTATGTTTCCCATTATTTTACCTCTCTGCGGATAACCACCGTTTTTTCCTTATCCAGCCACTCCACATCAGCACCCAGCGCCTCGCCTATAAAGCGTAATGGCACAAATGTCCGATCATTCTTAATGAAAGGCGCCTCATCCAGCACATACGCGTAATTATTCACATACCCAATCCGCTCCCCTATTTGCATGGTGATGACGTTATCCTTGTCTTTGATTGCGATAGTTCTTGTCCCGTTTTCCCAGAATACTTTCGCGCCTAATGCCTCTCCGATAAATCTTAAAGGTGCAAAAGTTCTACCGTTTTTAATCATTGCCGGAGCGTCGATCGCTATTTCTTTATCGTTAACAAACGCCTTATTCTCGCCTACGATTAGTTCGACGATATCCCACCGTTTCACTTCGTCTACCAAAGGCCAGCCCTCTAATATCGGATAGTCCCACGGTAAGACGGCAAACCCATTGTACCCCCACGGCGTGCCCCAACTATTTTGGATAATAATTCCGTCCTTGGTGAAACCAACAGCGCATACTTCATGACAGCCGCGCACTCGCTCGCCGTCTTTCGGCATAGGTAGCACCCAGTTACTCTCATTCTTTAAGACAAACGCGTCAAAACTCACTCGCACATCAATAGTGATAGTTGCCGCTCCATGCTGAAAGACACAGTCGGCAATCTCGTCTGTTTTGCTCGTATAGGCATACCCGGCTATGCAATTTTCCTTTGCTTTGGGAAATAGCGGCGCCAACTTCGCACTGATCTCCTCGTTAGGATAGTCAGCCGAAAGCGGCACACCTTTGGGCAAATCTTTTGCATAGCAAATACCGTTTTTCCGTGCGTTATCCAGCACTTTACGCATATAGCGCCCCTCACCTGTGTAATCATCGTCCGTACGGTCGAAATACGAAAATATCGGGGCGAATTCATACTGGCTCTTGCGTTCTCTTAATTCATGATAAAACTTTGCTGTTGCCAGCGCCCATGCCGTGCAGTCACCTGCCTCTTGATGATGTACAGGGCATAATGCCTTGGGATAATACTCCGCCGGGCGCACTCCTGCCGCAATATAATCTTTCGCCTTATAATCTCTTTCATCAGGCGGACTTGGCAGACAGCCATACAAATGCTTAATCTCCTCCATACTCCAAAAACTCCTCCAATTCGTCCATTTCGTCGTAATCCTCTACATCTTTCAAATACCGCGGCACCCTCGCTTCTTGCGGCAAGCACGGACGCGATACACAAAAATACCGCAAAGCATCCACACTATGCGTCAGCTCGTGCGGCTCCGTTGCCACATCATCCACATTCTTTTCATCATGCTGCACCGCAGGCAGACAGCGAATCAGATTAACGCAATTATCCATAATCACCATTCGACTCACATCCTGCCCGACCTCATTCCTCGTCAATTTCAGCCACTCATGCACCGCCTGCCAGCCCGCCAAACGATTCACATCACACTTGACAAAATTAACTCCATTCTCACTAAACAAATCAGCTCTGCTCCTGCCCGTCTCTTGGCTTCGGCTCCACAAATCACGCGGCGCATAAATCCATTTCACCCCGTCGAGCTTCTCTCTTATCGCCTTAGCCGCCTCCGAAATCGTCAAATTAGGGCGATAAACCTCATCATACACCCATGCTCGCCCATCGAAATCAACCGCCACAAAGCACACAGCCAGCATGTCCATACCATAGTCCACCGCCGCATAGCGCGCCCAATTAGCAGGAGGAACAAACCTGCGACACACATGCACCTCGCGCACCCATTCGCGGAAAAACTGCCCTTGGAAACTATCCCAGTCCCCATCCAGCCATGCCCGCCTTTTCGCCTCCGGTAAACTCATCAGCACCTGCACATACACCGGATCCTGCTCCAGCAAAGCTCGATTATCATACACCGTCGCCTTAATAAACCGATAATCCTCCGCATTCTCCGTCGGCTGATACTCCTTACTCACAAACAAACGCTTTACCCACTCATGCCCCACACCTCCCGGATTACACGTCAAATAAAAACGCTTCGGAAAATCATTCGCTCCACGCACACAAACCCTCAGCGCATCAAACATCTCCTCCGTAAACTGCGTAGCCTCATCCAAATAAATCACGTCATACTCTTGACCTTGATACCGATCCACATCCCCCGGATGCGCACAATACCCGAAAATAATCACCGAGCCGTTAAACAGCGTCAGCTCCTTGCGCTGTTCGCTATACACACCCACATCGCGCAGCTGATTCTTCAAAGGCGAAATATGATTACTCCACAGCTCCGCATACGTCCGCCGCACTATCAACTGCTTGATCCCCGCATACTTTAGCGCCAGCACCACCGCTTTATAGCGCACCGCCCACGACTTCCCGCCGCCGCGCGCCCCGCCATACGCCACATAGCGATTAGTAGCTGTCAAGAACTCCTCTTGCTTCGGCTGAGGTTTACCCAACTCAATCCGCATACCTGCTCACATCCTCAGGCAGCACGATCTCGATCCTCGTATCCTGCGCCACCTCCGCTTTATCCGTCCACTTACACCAATTCTTCAGCGCAAAAATACACATCGTCGCATTATACTTCCCTAAAGCAGCCCCCTCCGCCAGCACATCACTCTGCATTTGCTCAAAAGCACTTTTTATACTGGGGAAATATTCATGCAAAGCATTATAAATCGTCTTCCGATCCGCCTTTTCATAATTATCCTCCAACCACCGGCAAAACCCCGTCTGCGTCGGCAGCCGTCTGAAACCATCATCCACAACCCAATCGCAATACTCCCGCCATAAATCCAGCAGCCCGTCGCCGCTCTTCCACTTTCGCGGCTTCCCCCGCGTCCTCTTCTCGCTCATCATATCACCTCACAAATTTCCTCCCATACATAGCAAAAGAGCACAAGTCCCCCGACCTGTGCCCTCTCGTTCTATGGAGGTGTCCTATGTCCAAATTCCATACTATCATAATACCACAGATTAAGGTATCATTTAGTAGCATCATCATCTTTTTCGCAAACTTTCTCATATGCCTGCAATGCCCAACCGTGAATCTTATAAACATGGTGTTTATCATAATGCATAGCCTTAGCCACACTCCCCCAGTCCAATCCCACGATATATCTATACACCAGCACATCCTGCATATTCTCGTTTTTAATCCCTCTAATCCTCGCTGATGCCCTCTCCCGCTCATCCAGAAAAGTCTCAATCTCCGCCGCCAAAAACTCTTTCAATTCCACCAACCGCCCCACCTGCTCCGCCAGCTTATCCCCGCCTTGAGCTTTCGGCAGCCCGTCCGCCTTAGCCGTACACCCCGCCAAAATACACTCTAACTCCTCAATCTCCTCCTCGCGGCAGTGTACCCTCGCCTTAGCCCGCCGCACCTGCCACAGCTCATCTTTAGCACTCATCTCTCTCCCCCTTTTCTATCCCCATAAGCAACAGAGAACACATTCTGTCCTTAGTCAGCCAAATACAACACCCTTTTAAGCATTTCTTGACTTTATATAAAGGGCAATCCATCTACTCCACCGCCGCCAACCAATATTCACGATGGCAATTAATACAACTTTCCGAGCAGCCTTTTCTAATATTTCTATCTAAATGACATGGTGCGATATTTAGATATTCTCCCTCGCATAACATGGCATTAGGATACATCTTCAAGAACTCACTTTGTCGCGTTTTCAGCGGATGTTCGTCGCTCCATTTCTGCACGGTTCTGATAGCAAAATCTGTATTTTGAAAACACATACCCTCGCATTCATCACAAAACCAGGTAACCGATCCATGTTTTAAAGGGCATAATTGCGCCTCTAACGATTGGCACATCCTGTCCATTTCTTCTTTAAACACTTTAAAATCACTGCAATCCGCCATTTTATCTCTCCTTATCTCGCTAAAACATGAATAATCTTTTTATATGTGTCCATGTCTTCAAGTTTAACCAAACCAACTTTTTCGTCCTCCGAAAAAACAACTTCGTATTTTTTAACCACTAAATCACAGATTTCAATTTCTGTCATGCATGCTATTTTTTCCACAGGCGCCAAATTATCTTTTATTGCTAATCTGCGTAGCGCACGCTCCATGCCCATATAACTCAGTTTGTCGCTCAATTCTCGTCCAGTCATTTTATTTCTCCTCCCCGTCCTTGCAAAAGAAATCCTCCGGCGTCTCCATCTCGCCGTTTAAGTACAAAATCAATCCGTTACATCTGCCTTTGCGGCTGCTGCTGCTATATCGGTGCCAATATCGGCACTTCTCACAGTACACCACGGGCGCGGTTTCTATAGTCGGCATAGGTTCCTTTTGTTTCTGCTTTTCCAATGCATTAATAGCTAATTTAATCTCTTCAACATAATCGTGTTGAGTATCAGTACAATCCTCACTGATTAGATACTCTAAATTGGCAATTGCCTCTTCTTTATCCATTTTTCTTTTTCCCTCCTACACAGCAATAGCCGTCACTTTTTCCAGCCGTCAGAAACACATCCTCAAACATGCATTTTCCATGATTAGAGCAATCTTTACACCGCACTACCGGCACCGCATCTACAGGCGGCATTGAGTCTATTTCATCTACAGCGGCTTCCGCCGGATAATAACCGCCGCTGCTTTCCTCGTAATATGCTCGCATATTTGCTTCTATCCTGCGTATTGTTTCATCTGCGTCAATCAGTCTCATTTTCAGCCCCCTCTTCTTGAAAATAATAATGCGGAATTATAATCCCATATTCTGCTAATGCCTCTTTGCGCAAATCCTCTTTTTCGTACCTTGCTTCATCGGTCAAGATTTGCATAGCCAGCTTTATAGTCGTTTCGGATATAAGCAATCCGTTTCTTAATAAACTGCCATGTATATCAATTGACTCTTGTAAAAATGCTGTAATTCTTTTATTGTAATAATCACTTATCATGTCTCCGCTTGCTCACTATCCAAATCCATCTTCGCACCGCAGTTTGGACAATAGCTACGATTCCGTCTCAAACCTCCATATCTCGGTTCTACTGCATTCTCCTTTTCCATAGCCGCTTGCAGCTTTTTATAATCTTCCTCGGTAGCAACGTCAATCGTGGCATACGGTTTGTACTCACGCCACGCCTCCTTTTCCTCATCATAGTAAATATCCATCATTTACCCTCCTACTCAAATAATCCGATAATTAACACTATAATAAATAGTAATACACTAACAGCACCTATAAGTAAATCCCCCGCCGCAACAGCAATGGCAATATCTTTAATCATCGTTTAGCCCTCACTTTCTGCGCAGTATTTTCCACGCTTCCCTTACCCTGCCGAAATTCTTTTTTACAGCACTACAATAATCGCGAACCACCACCGCTACATCTTTATCGCTATCGCAAATTTCCATGATCAGTTGAATTACTATCCACATAAATACAAAAATTGCCAAACCTACAACTATTGCCGAAAGATAATAAAATATTTTTCCCAATATCCCGAGCATCATATCTCCCCCTTATCTCTCGCCCGCTCTAACCGCCGCTCAATCTCCTTTTGGTAGCACTCCGGGCACACCGCATATCCGAAGCCCCATCTATCATAAATCTCCATCGACGTGTAGCACTCGCCGATTTGTATAATCTTGCTCATACTTCCCTCACCCTTATCTCGTGTACATAACACATCAGCTTGCGCTTGATGATGTAATCCTTGGTCTTGACCCCTTTGGTGTCCTCCACCACCAAGTGCCCTTTTTTGTCCTTATAGACAAAATCAGCGATATAGCTGCACTCCCGCTCGACTACCTTGCCGTTTTCCTTTTGCGGCGGGATTAAGACAAACTTCACCTGTCTTTGGAGCTCATGCACCTCGCCGGCACGCTCCAACAGCTTTAGCTCGCTGTATCTTGCCGCCTCTTTCTTGCTGTCAAAAGTTATGCCATCGACTATTGTTTTTTTGGATTTATACTTATTCCTCATCTACAATCCCCCTCAGCATCTGCCCTCTCGCTTTTTGGTAGAAACCTCTATCGACTTCGAAACCATAACTATTTCGGCCTGATTCATAGCACGCTCTTAGCGTTGTCCCGCTTCCGCAGCACGGATCAATTACAACATCTTCCGGATCGGTGAATATTTCGATTAACCTCCGTAAAAGATTTACCGGTTTTTGCGTTGGATGAATTTTAGGGTATTCCTTTGCATTATCCTTGCGCCATTCCATCCAGTTGAATATCATTTTCCCGTTGTTGTTGAATTTAGGCAGCTTGTTGCGGTATAAAACAATGGCATGCTCTGTTGCCCCAACAATTTTCATATTAGCCTTTAATACTTGCGCTGAATAGTTTTTTACAAAAAATAAAGGATAACTATTCTTAAATCCATACTTTTCTCCGTATGCAATGACAGTCGGAATTTGCTGAAAAGAGCAAAAGACAATCATCGCCGGGGCTTTGCCTTTCTCTTTCGGTTCTTTTTTCAATAATCTATTGCAAAAATGAAAATACTCCGCAATATTAAAATTATTATCCGTGTTAAAAAAACTTTTCCCAGCTTTTTTGCTCTCCCCTTGTTTATTGTCGCCATTGATATACCACTCTGTACTTGAAGCATACGCATTTTTGCCAAGATTGTACGGTATATCAGCAATCACAAGCTGCGCTTTCGGTATGTTGTACCTTTTAAAATTCTGGAAATTGTCATTATAAATTTTTGTCTTGACTTTCGGCTGTAACTCTTCGAACATTGTGCATTGATTTATACTATTCATTTTTTCACTCCTCAAAACGGCACATCTCCCTCATCGAAATCTACCTCCTCGCCGAAGGTTTCGTCCTCCTGCTTTTGCGCACCTGCGCCACCGATAAACTCCACTCTATCTGCCACTACCTCTGTCGCCCAGCGTTTCTTTCCGTCGTCGCCGTCATAGGTACGGATTTGCAATCTGCCCTCGATCGCCGCCTGTCTGCCCTTAGCCAGATACTTCGCCGCATTCTCGCCCGCCTTATTCCAGACGACAATATTAATAAAATCAGCCTCTTTTTT
>ERZ1034915.262-NODE-262-length-37004-cov-24.487510_pt1 | contig 37004 bp, 33 predicted proteins | sample MGYA00520592_ERZ1034915 | MGnify/ENA primary metagenome ERZ1034915 (study PRJEB33766, sample SAMN09781787) | gut metagenome | biome: gut microbiome | host: Homo sapiens | place: Madagascar | study: EMG produced TPA metagenomics assembly of the PRJNA485056 data... | reverse complement strand
ACGTAATGAAAGCAATCGTTTGTGTCAAACAGGTTCCCGATACGCAGGGCAAGGTAGCTGTCAAGGCCGACGGCACGATGGACCGTTCCGCCATGGCTACCATCACCAACCCTGATGACCTCAACGCTGTTGAGGCTGCCCTGCAGCTGAAAGATGAGACCGGCTGCGAAGTCGTCGTCGTTACCATGGGCCCGCCGCCGGCAGAAGGCATGCTGCGCGAGCTGATGGCCCGCGGTGCTGACCGCGGCGTCCTGGTTTCCGGCCGCGAGTTCGGCGGCTCCGATACCTTCGCTACCTCCCAGATCCTGGCTGCTGCCGTCAACAAGATCGGCGTCGGCCCTGAGGACATCGTTTTCTGCGGCCGTCAGGCCATCGACGGTGACACCGCCCAGGTCGGCCCCCAGATCGCTGAGAAGCTGCACCTGCCCCAGGTCACCTATGTTACCGAGATCGAGAAGGACGGCAACTCCCTGACCGTGAAGCGTCAGCTGGAGGATGGCTACATGGAGCTGAAGGTTCAGACTCCCTGCCTGCTGACCTGCATCAAAGAGCTGAACACCCCCCGCTACATGAGCGTGCCCGGCATCTTCGAGTGCTACGACAAGCCGCTGGAAGTGTTCGATTACAACGCACTGAAAGATGATCCGCTCATCGAGACCGATACCATCGGCCTGAAGGGCTCTCCGACGAACGTTTACAAGTCCTTTGCTCCTCCGGTCAAGGGCGCCGGCATGAAGGTCGAGGACGCTGCCCAGCTGGTCGGCATCCTGAACGACAAGCACCTGATTTGAGGAAGGAGAAACGAACAATGGCTGAATTCAATGCAATGGACACCGCCGCCTTCAAGGGCGTGTGGGTATTCTGCGAGCAGCGTGAAGGTCAGATCCAGACCATCAGCTATCAGCTGCTGAGCGAAGGCCGCAAGCTGGCCAACGACCTCGGCGTTGAGCTTTGCGGCGTTGTCATGGGCAGCGAGCTGAACGAGGACTATGTCAAGGCGCTGGGCGGCTACGGTGCTGACCGCGTTTACAACATCGACAGCCCCCTGCTGAAGGACTACACCACCGATGGCTATGCCAAGGCGCTGTGCGACCTCATCATGGACAAGAAGCCCGAGATCATGCTGATCGGTGCGACCAACCTGGGCCGCGACCTCGGCCCCCGCTGCGCAGCCCGTCTGCACACCGGTCTGACCGCCGACTGCACCCATCTGGACGTCGATGTCGAGAAGTACAAGAACTTCCTGCGCACCACCTCCAACATTGATGTGGACAACACCAAGTTTGAGGAGAACACCAACCTGAAGATGACCCGCCCGGCTTTCGGCGGCCACCTGATGGCTACCATCATCTGCCCCCGCTTCCGCCCGCAGATGTCCACCGTGCGCCCCGGCGTTATGCAGACCCAGCCGTTTGACGAGGCCAGCGCTGCCAAGGTCGTGATCGAGAAGGTCACCCCCGCCCTGACCGCCGACGACATCCATGTCGAGGTTCTGGACATCAAGAAGAGCGCCGAGAAACTGGTTGACCTGATCGGTGCCGACGTGGTCGTTTCTGTCGGCCGCGGCATCTCTGCCGACCCCGAGAAGGGCATCAAGCTGGCCGAGGAGCTGGCCGGTGTTCTGGGCGGCGTCGTGGGTGCCTCCCGCGCTGTCACCGATGAAGGCTGGCTGTCTGCTGACCATCAGGTCGGCCAGACCGGCAAGACCGTGCATCCCCGCATCTACGTTGCCCTGGGCATCTCCGGTGCTATCCAGCACGTGGCCGGCATGCAGGACTCCGAGACCATCATCGCCATCAACAAGAACGAGAACGCCCCCATCTTCGATGTTGCCTCCTACGGCATCGTCGGTGATCTGTACAAGGTCGTTCCCGAGCTGATCAAGGAGATCAAAGCTGCCAAGGCTTGATTGAATCGTAAAGCGTAATAAGGGCCGCACCCCGCATAAGGGCGCGGCCCTTTTTGCATGCAAAATACTTTTGCAACATACTTTTGTTAAAAAAATGTTTACAAATTCGCCATAAAGAGGTACAATAAAAGCGTTGCGTTTTGCGGAAAATATCGGCGCAGCAAGGATATATGATTCATAAATCGGAGGTACATCATGGAAAAACTCTTCCACCTGAAAGAGAACCACACGGATGTCAAAACCGAAGTCATGGCCGGTATCACGACCTTTATGACGATGGCCTACATCCTGGCGGTCAACCCTAACATTCTGTCTGCGGCCGGTATGGATGCCGAAGCTGTGCTGATCGCCACCTCGCTGGCAGCGTTTGTCGGCACCATGTGCATGGCGCTGATGGCCAACTACCCGTTCGCGCTGGCCCCCGGCATGGGCCTGAACGCCTACTTTGCCTACACCGTTGTGCTGACGATGGGCTACAGTTGGCAGATGGCCCTGCTGGCCGTCTTTGTGGAGGGCATCGTCTTTATCATCCTCTCCCTGACCAATGTGCGTGAGGCCATCTTCAACGCCATCCCCATGACGCTGAAATCCGCCGTCAGTGTCGGCATCGGCCTGTTTATCGCGTTCGTCGGCTTGCAGAACGCCAAGCTCATCGTCAACAGCGATTCCACCCTGCTGACCTACCAGCACTTCAAGGGCGAGACCTTCCACAGCGTCGGCGTTGGTGCACTGCTGGCCCTGATCGGTGTGCTGATCATCGCCGTCATGCTCATCAAGCAGGTCAAGGGCGCCATTCTGTACGGCATCCTGATCACCTGGGTGCTGGGCATCGTCTGCGAGCTGGCCGGTATCTACATCCCGGATCCCGACGCCGGTATGTATTCGGTCATCCCCACCGCTTTTGTCAGCTTTGATTTCTCCTCTCTGGGCAAAACTTTCGGCCAGGTGTTCAATCTGGACTTCTCTAATTTCAACATCGTCAACTTCATCGTTGTCATGTTCGCATTCCTCTTTGTTGATCTGTTCGACACGCTGGGCACCCTGATCGGTGTTGCCTCCAAGGCTGACATGCTGGACGAGGACGGCAAGCTGCCCCGCATCAAGGGTGCGCTGCTGGCCGATGCCGTTGCCACCAGCGTAGGCGCTGTGCTGGGCACTTCCACCACCACCACCTACGTCGAAAGCTCTTCCGGCGTTACCGTGGGCGGCCGCACCGGTCTGACCGCCACCACCACCGCGGTGCTGTTCCTGCTGGCCAGCATCTTCAGCCCGCTGTTCCTCACCATTCCGTCCTTCGCCACCGCCCCGGCGCTGATCGTCGTCGGCTTCTACATGATGGGCGCTGTCGCCAAGATCAACTTTGACGACATGACCGATGCCATCCCGGCGTTCCTGACCATCCTGGTCATGCCGCTGGCCTACAGTATTTCTGAAGGTATTGCCATCGGCATCATCTCCTGGACGCTGATCAACGTCCTGACCGGCAAAGCCAAGGAAAAGAAGATCACCCCGCTGATGTACGTCCTGACCGTGCTGTTCATCCTCAAGTATATTTTCCTGTAAGCTAATAAAGCAAAAATCCGCAGCCCGTAAAAAGGCTGCGGATTTTTTGCATTATACTAAATGGGCGCCCTGCGTTTGGCAGCGCCTTATCTATTTATAAGATGCCGCGTCCCAGCGTGAAGGTCAATCCGCCACCGCCGGGGCGGACAGCAGCTCGGGTGGTAACTCGCTCTCGTCCTCATTGACGAGGGAATCATCGACATCGAATGTCGCATTAAAGGCCTTTGCGGCAGCATCCGCCAACAGATCGACATCGACCAGTTCACTGTCTGCCATGACATACAGCAGCTTATCATCAAAGCTGACCACGCGGGCCTTATCTGCCTCCACGCAGACCCACTTGCGCATGCTGATGTTTTCCTCCATCGAATCGGCAATCTCACGGGCATCGGCCTTGTCCCTGAGGCGCAGCAGCACCAGGCTGTACGCCTGGCTGCCGGTCATTGGCTCGCTGATGACCGCCGCGTCCACCTTGCCCACATTGTTGGCGGTCAGCCCGGCCAGGTAGCTGTACCAGGTCTCGTCGGTCAGGTCGATGCCCGTTGTCTCCATGCCCATCAGCTCCACCGGCTGGATCTTATAGATCGCGTCCACCATATCGCTCAGCTCAGCATCCGGCTCAGCCTGCGCAGGCTCCTCGGGGTCAACACTAAACTCCGGGTCAATCTCCATGCCTTCCTCCGGGGTAGTGGCAGGTGCGTCCAGGTCCGGGGTGGGGGTGGGCGTTGCTTCGGTGGTCTTGTTGCTGCAGGCCGTCAGGGCCAGGGCGGCCAGCAGGGCCGCGGTCAGGGTTAGCTTTTTCATAGAAGAATTCCTTTCTCGGTCAGTATTTCATGGGGAGAAAATCGGACGTCCCAGCCCTCGCAAGGCAGGTCGCCCAGCAGGGCGGCTGTGGGGCAAACCAGCAGCCGCCTGCCTTTATAATGTGCAAGGAAGCGGTCATAATACCCGCCGCCGCGCCCCAGCCGCACACCGTCCGGGCTGGCAGCCAGGCAGGGGATCAGCGCCAGCGCGCCATCCCTCAAATGGGCGGTATCAAAGGCAGGCAGGGAAGCGGGCGCTTCCAAAATGCCATAAGCCCCCGGCTGCAACTGCGAAAGCGCTGTGATCTCCACCCAATCCATCTCGGTGCGGCTCTGCACCCGGGGCAGCAGCAGACGCTTGCCCTCGGCCAGCGCCTGCCGCAGGATGTCCGCGGTGTCCGGCTCGTCCGGCATGCTGGCAAAGGCCAGCACCGTGTCGGCGTGTTGCCAGGCGGGCAGGGTAAACAGCACCCCGGCCATTGCGTGCCCTACGGTATGCAGGTCCACGGCGGCGCGGCAGGCTTTGGCAAGCTTGCGGGCTTCGGTTTTGGTCATGGCTGTGGCCTCCTTTTTTCCATCATTGTACCATATCCGCCCCTTACCCTACAAGACGGCAAAACGCGCCCGATGTTACACCCTGCGCAAAATTTGTTTAAAATATGTCCGCCATCTTGCCCAGTGGGCCAAACAGGAGTATAATATATACTGTATCGCTATGTGTATACTATACTGTAATTAAATAAAGTCAATTGTCGAAAAGGAGAATAAAGAACATGAGTAAGTTCAATTTTGTAAAGACTGACATCCCCGAGGTGCAGATCATCGAGCCGACCGTTTTTGGTGACGACCGCGGCTATTTTATGGAGACCTACCAGATCGACGATTTCGCCGCCGCAGGCATCAACAAGCCCTTCGTGCAGGACAACCAGAGCCGTTCCACCAAGGGCGTGCTGCGCGGCCTGCATTTCCAGACCAAGCACACCCAGGGCAAGCTGGTGCGCGTGACCATGGGCGAGGTGTTCGACGTTGCCGTCGACTGCCGCCCCAACAGCAAGACCTTCGGCAAGTGGGTGGGCGTGACCCTGTCCGCCGAAAACAAGAAGATGCTCTGGATCCCCGAGGGCTTTGCCCACGGCTTCCTGGTGCTGTCTGACGTGGCCGAGTTCTGCTATAAGTGCACCGACGTCTACGACCCGACTGCCGAGGGCGGCATCCCCTACGACGACGCCACCGTCAACGTCCAGTGGCCGGACTGCGGCTGCGAGCATAAGACCAGCGCTAAGGACAAGGAGCACACACCCTTTGCCGACCAGAAGTTCGAGTATTTTGAGAAGTATTGAGGATAAGCCGTGCAGAACCTGAAAAATAGCTTTGCGGGCTTTTGGAAGTACCGCTACCTGCTGCAAAACCTGATCACCCGCGACTTTAAGCTGAAATACCGCCGCAGTGTGCTGGGCGTGGCCTGGAGTGTGCTGAACCCCCTGCTGACCTGCCTGGTCATGTGGGCCGTGTTCGGTGCGCTGTTCAACCAGCGCGGCCAGGGCATCGAGGATTTCCCGCTGTTCCTTATCATCGGCCAGCTGATGTTCAACTTCTTCCGCGAGAGCACGACCATGGCCATGGAGAGCGTGCTGAAGAACGGCCCGCTGCTGCGCAAGGTCTATATTCCCAAATACATCTTCCCGCTGGAAAAGTGCTGCTTTGCGCTCGTCAACTTCTTTTTCAGCCTCGTGGCGCTGTTTATCGTCGCGCTGCTGACCTGGTCGCACATCTCGATCGGGACTGTGCTGCTGGCCATTTATCCCCTTGTGATGCTGTTTATTTTCAGTCTGGGCATCGGGCTGATTTTGTCCACGCTCTACGTTTTTGTGCGTGACATCATGCATATCTGGGAGGTCTTTTGCACACTGCTTGTCTACGGCAGCGCCATCTTCTACGACCCGCGCCAGATGGAAAGCTGGATGCAGTACGTTATCAACCTCAACCCCATTTATTGGTACATCACCTCGGTGCGTTCCTGCGTGATGTGGGGCGAGGGGCTGACCCCCAACATGGTGCTGATCCCGTTCCTCTGCGCCGCCCTCAGCCTGGGCCTGGGCGTCTACGTCTTTAAAAAGAATCAGGACAAATTTGTCCTGTACATGTAAGGGGGCAGCGCTATGGCAGAACAGAAACCCATTATCTCCATCGACCATGTGTCGATGCGCTTCAACCTTGCCAAGGAAAAGCACGAGAGCCTGAAAGAATATTTTGTGGCGCTGCTGCACGGCGGCATCCGCTTTGATGAGTTCTTCGCCCTGGATGATGTCAGCTTTGACATCATGCCCGGTGACTTTTACGGCCTGATCGGCCTGAACGGCAGCGGCAAATCTACATTGCTCAAGGTCATTTCCGGCGTGTACAAACCCAGCGCGGGCAAGGTCACCGTCAACGGCACCATTGCCCCCCTGATCGAACTGGGCGCGGGCTTTGATATGGACCTGACCGCGCGGGAAAACATCTATCTCAACGGTACGGTGCTGGGCTATACGCCGAAATATATCGACTCCAAATTCGATGAGATTGTAGAGTTCAGCGAGCTGGAGGAATTCCTCGATGTGCCGCTGAAAAACTACTCCTCCGGCATGGTGGCCCGCCTGGCTTTTTCCGTGGCAACGATGACCAAACCGGACATTCTGATTGCGGACGAAATTCTGTCGGTCGGCGACTTTCTTTTCCAGGAAAAGTGCGAGAAGCGCATGGCCGAGCTGCTTTCCGGTGGTACGACTGTGATTCTGGTCAGCCACTCCATCGACCAGATCGAGCGCATGTGCAACAAAGTCGCCTGGCTGGATCACGGCCACCTGCGCCGCCTCGGCCCTACCGCCGAGATCACGGCAGAGTACCGTAAATTCGAGAAAAAAGACGCCATGCCGGCCAAAATCACCGAGGAATAACGATGAGCGAGAAACCGAACAACGAACGCCCCGCCGACCTGGCCGTACAGGACAGCGTGGGCGGCATGGCCAAGCGCCTGCTGAACCCTGCCCACCTGCGCGATCTGGCAAAGCGCGGTGCCGCCACCCTGCACGAGCAGGGGGCCGAGCAGCTTTGGCGCGACGTGAAGTTCCGCGTCGGGCTGGCGCTGCACCATGACGATTGGCGCCACCGGGCGGATATTCCGCTGAAACGGGAGCTGAAAGCCCAGCGTGCGGCGAACCTGCAAGGACCGAAAATCAGCATTATCGTGCCGCTGTATAACACACCTGCGAAGTTTTTTGATGAAATGCTGCGCAGCGTGACCCGCCAGACCTACCAAAACTGGGAGCTGGTGCTGGTGGATGCCAGTGACCCGGACAAGCGCTTGGAAAGCCGCCTGCCCAAGGCTGTGCCCGGTACTATCGTGTACGAGCCGGTGGAAAACGGCGGTATTGCGGCCAACACCACCCGCGGCTTTGAGATGGCCCACGGCGACTATATTGCCCTGCTGGACCACGACGATGTGCTGTACTTAAACGCCCTTTTCGAGGTTGTGCAGACCATCCAAAGCACGGGTGCGGACTTTGTCTATAGTGACGAGATCGTACTCTCGGCGGATTTGAAAGAGCTGGGCGGTTACCACTTCAAGCCGGACTTTGCGCCCGACTACCTGCGCGGGGTGAACTTTATCACCCATCTGGCGGTGTTCAGCCGACCGCTGCTGGATGCTGCCGGTGCCTACGAGTCCAAGGAGTTTGACGGTGCTCAGGACCACGACCTGATCTTGCGCCTGACTGAGAAGGCACAGCGCATCGAGCATATCAAAAAGGTGCTGTATATCTGGCGTGGCCACGCAGGGTCCACCGCCGCAGGCATGGAGGCCAAGCCCTATGCCATCGCGGCGGGGGAGCGGGCTATCGACGCCCAACTGCAGCGCCTCGGCCTGCCCGGCTGCGCCATGGCGGTGCCCGACGCGCCGGGGGCGTTCCAGGTGCGGTATGAGCTGACAGGCAGCCCGCTTATCAGTGTGCTGATCCCCAACAAGGACCACACCGACGACCTGGACCGCTGCCTGACCAGCCTGTACCAAAACGCCGGGTACGATAACTTTGAGGTCATCGTCATCGAGAATAACTCCACCGACCCCGCCACCGAGGCCTACTACCAGACCATCCCCAGCCGGTTTGCCCGCTGCAAGGTGGTGCGGTATCAGGGGACGTTCAACTTCTCGGCCATCAACAATTTTGGTGCGCAGTTCGCTGACGGCGAGCATCTGCTGCTGTTGAACAACGACATTGAGGTGCTCTCCCACGACTTTTTACGGGAACTGCTCAGTTACAGCCAGCGGCCCGACGTGGGTGCGGTGGGCGCAAAGCTCTACTACCCGGACGACACCATCCAGCACGCCGGTGTGCTGATGGGCATTAACGGCAGCGCCGGCCACAGCCACAAGAGCTATCCCCGCACCGCCGTGGGCGACATGTACCGCCTGGTCACCACCCAGGACTACATGGCCGTTACCGGCGCCTGCCTGATGACGAAAACCGCGCTGTACCGTGCCAACGGCGGCCTGGACGAGGAAAAGTTTGCCGTCGCCTACAATGATGTGGACTATTGTTTAAAGCTGTGGCAGCGCGGCCTGCTGAACGTCTATACTCCCCGCGCCGAGGCTTACCACTACGAAAGCAAGAGCCGAGGTCTTGACACGTTAAGTGAGAATGCCAAGCGCTATGAGCGGGAAAAGACCAACTTCTACGCAAAATATAAACAGTATATCGACAATTACGACCCCTACTACAACCCGCATTTCAATAACCTGTTTGAGAATTTCGGCTTGAAATGATGTGAGCCCCATGGAAATGGAATGGCCGGACCATGTCCATTTGCTGCTATTGTTGCAAAGTTGGCAATACATCGACACCAACCCGCAAAACCGGCACAAAGACTGTTTTTATGAGGAGCCACCACCATGAGCCTGGAAACGAAACGCATCAAGGAACTGTTCGGCTATGCGCGCACCCTGACGAAGGAACAGGGCGTCGGTGTGATGGCGGCCCGGGCGGCAGGGTTCTTTAAGCGGCGGTTCTTCGGCAAAAAAGCCCGCTACCTGCCCGCCAAGCAAACGCTGGACACCCAGCGTGCGGACGCCGGGCAAAACGCCAAAAACTGGCCGGCTATCAGCATTTTGACGCCGCTGTACAACACACCGCCGCAATTCCTGCAGCAATTTCTGGACAGCGTGCAGGGCCAGACGTCCCCCAACTGGCAGTTGGTTCTGGTCGATGCCAGCGATGCGGCTCACACCGACGTGGAGCGCACCGTGCAGGCCCGCGCGGCATCCGACCCGCGCATTGTCTACCGCAAGATTGAAAATAAGGGCATCGCCGCCAACACCAACGAGGCCGCCAAGCTGGCCACCGGCACCTACCTGGCGCTGGCCGACCATGATGACATGCTGGCTCCTCATGCCGTCTACTGCATGGGCAAGCTGCTGGCTGAGACCGGCGCGGACTTCGCCTACAGCGACGAGGCCTTGTTTGAGAAAACCCCCGAACACCCCCGTGTGGGCCACTTCAAGCCCGACTACGCGCCGGAATACCTGATGGCTGTCAACTACATCTGCCATTTGGCGGTGTTCAAAAAAGAATTGTTCGACGCCGTGGGCGGCGAGCGCCCGGAGTGTGACGGCGCCCAGGATCATGACCTTTTCCTGCGGCTTATCGATGAAATGCAGCGCCGCGACCCTGCCGCCAAGCCGGTGCATGTCCCGCAGGTGTTGTACTACTGGCGGGTGCATGCGGCCTCCACCAGCGGCGGCACCGGGGCTAAGCCCTACGTGGAAGCGGCCGCCCGTAAGGCAGTGGCCGACCATCTGGCCGCCACCGGCCGCCACGGCACTGTGGAGCCGGGCAAATTCCCCGGCACCTGCCATGTGGTGTGGGACCTGCCAGACCCGGAGCCGCTGGTTTCGATCTTGATCCCCAACAAGGACCACACCGATGAATTGGAGAAGTGCCTGCACAGCATCTATGCCAAAACGACCTACGAAAACTTCGAGGTCATCGTCATCGAGAACAACTCCACCGACCCCGCCACCTTCGACTACTACAAGCGCATCCCCGAACGGTACGACAACGCACGGGTGGTCATGTACAAGGGCGGGTTCAACTTCAGCCGCATCAACAATTTTGGCCGCAAATATGCGGCAGGCAAGTACCTGCTGCTGCTCAATAACGACATCGAGGTTATCGGCGGCGACTGGCTGACCCAGATGGCAGGGGAGTGCGCCCAGCCCGGCGTGGGCATCTGCGGCGCGATGCTCTACTACCCCGACGACACCATCCAGCACGCGGGCATCATCACCGGGCTGGGCGGCTACGCGGGGCACAGCCACAAATACCACAAGCGCGGCGGCAGCGGATATATGTTCCGTCTGGCCACCGTGCAGGATTTCTCCGCCGTGACCGCCGCCTGCCTGCTGGTGCGCACTGCCGTGTACGACAGCGTCCACGGTTTGGACGAGGAGTTCACCGTTGCTTACAACGATGTGGACTTCTGCCTGCGGGTGCGGGATGCGGGCTGGCGCATCGTCTGGACGCCCTACGCCGAGCTGTACCACCACGAGAGCAAGTCCCGCGGCTCGGACGAGAACGACCCGGCGAAAAAGGCGCGCTTTGACGCCGAGCATGACCGTCTGTACGCGGTGCATGGCAAGGAGAACATCCTCCATGACCCCTACTACAGCCCGTCCCTCTCGCTGGATTACGAGGACTTCCGCGAGAGCGGCGACCTGCGCCACCTGAAATAACAGTTGAAAATCCAATAAAAAATCCCCTGCAGCGTAAAACTGCGGGGGATTTACTGTTGCCTGTTAAAAATTACTTGGTGCCGAAGATACGGTCGCCGGCGTCGCCCAGGCCGGGCACGATATAGCCGTTCTCGTTCAGCTTCTCATCCAGGGCGCCGACGTAGATGTCGACGTCGGGGTGAGCCTCATGCAGAGCCTTCAAACCCTGGGGAGCGGCCACCAGGCCGATGAACTTGATGTGCTTGGCACCACGCTTTTTGATCTGGGCGATGGCATCGCAGGAGCTGCCGCCGGTTGCCAGCATCGGGTCCAGAACAAAGACCTCACGCTCGTTGATGTCGCTGGGCAGCTTGCAGTAATACTCGACTGGCTCCAGGGTCTCCTCGTTGCGGTACATGCCAATGTGGCCGACCTTGGCGGCGGGGATCAGGTTCAGCATACCGTCGACCATGCCCAGGCCGGCACGCAGAATGGGCACCAGGGCCAGCTTACGGCCAGCCAGCACCTTGGTGCGGGCCAGGGCCACGGGGGTCTCGACCTCGACTTCCTCGGTGGGCAGGTCGCGGGTAGCCTCATAGCAGAGCAGCATCGCAATCTCGCTCACGAGGTCACGGAACTCCTTGGTGCCGGTGTTGCGGTCACGCAGCAGGCTGATTTTGTGCTGGATCAGGGGATGGTCAACAATTTCAACAACGCTCATGGTACGATCTCCTTGCATTTTAAAGATATTCAGCCTGCCGTGCAGGCAATGTGAAACTTAGTGGTTTTCCAGCGCCATCATCTTGTCGATGCGCATCTGGTGGCGTCCGCCCTCGAACTCGGCGTTCAGGAAGGCGTCCACGATCTGGCAGCCCAGACCCGCGCCCACGACGCGCCCGCCCAGGCAGAGGGCGTTGGCGTTGTTGTGGCGGCGGGTAAACTCGGCGCTGAAGGTATCGCTGCAGCAGCAGGCGCGGATGCCCTTCATCTTGTTGGCGCACATCGACATGCCTACGCCGGTGCCGCAGCACAGGATGACCAGTGCGCAGCTGCCGTCCTGCACGGCCTTGCAGCCCTTGGCGGCAAAGTCCGGGTAGTCCACGCTGGCGGTGGAATCGGTGCCAAAGTCGGTGTAGGCTACGCCCAGCTCGTCCAGATGGGCCTTGATGGCCTCCTTCAGCTCATAGCCGCCGTGGTCGGCAGCAAGTGCAATCGGTTTGTCAAACTTCATTTTGTTTCCCCTCTGTTTTTTCACGTTCCGCGCGCTCCCGCTCGGCCTGGCTCAAACGGTGGTAGTCAGGCAGCAGGGCGGCAGGCGGCACACACTCGCCGCGCTCCCACATGGCCCTGGCGGCCAGTGCCACGCCCGCACCGCGCAAAACCTGCATCGGCTGCGGCACGCAGACTACGCCCGGAACATTCTTATATGTATTGTAGCACAAAGTTGCGCCGTCGCCAACAAAAAACAGAGGTTTTTTGCAGGTTTGGACAAAATTTTCCAGCGTCGTGACCGGTGCGGCGGTGTCCGGGGTCAGGCGGTCATGGGCCGCCAGGTCAAATGCGCCCCAGTAGACCTGCCCGCGGCGGGCGTCCTGCGCACCGATGACAGTGCCCTCGCCCGCCAGGCCATAGGCCAGCGCTGCCATGGTGGAAACGCCCGCGCAGGGGATCTGCCGCGGCAAGGCCAGCCCCTTGACCACCGAAAGCCCGATGCGCAGCCCGGTAAAGCTGCCGGGGCCGCTGGTCACGCCCAGCAGGTCGATGTCCTCCATCGTAAGCCCGCAGGCACGCAGCGCGGTGTCGATCATGGGCAGTAGGGTTTCGCTGTGGGTCATGCCGTTGTTGCACTGGGTCTCGTACAGCAGGGTGTCGTCCCGCAAAATGGCTACGGCGGCGGACTTGCCTGCGGTATCTACAGCCAGGATATTCATACAATCACCTATACGTTATGTAATAAAATCTACAAAATCAACCAATCGTAATCTTGCGTGCCGTCTCGTCCACCCGGTCGATGTGGATATGGATGGGCTGCTCCTGCTCGAGCAGGTCGGCGCAGTTCTCGCTCCACTCGCAGGCAACCACCGCGCCCATGTCCAGATAGTCGTAGAACCCGGCGGCGGCAAGGTCGTTCTCGGTGTGGATGCGGTATAAATCAAAGTGGGCCAGCGGGCGCGGGCCGCGGTAGTAGTTGACGATGGCGAACGTCGGGCTGGAAACTGGGTCGGTGCAGCCCAGCCCCTCGGCCAGGCCCTGGCAGAACGCTGTCTTGCCTGCGCCCAGCCCGCCGGTGAACGCGATGAGCGCCCCGCCCGGCAGCGTTTTGGCAAACTCCCGTCCGGCGGCAACGGTCTCCTCGCGGGAATGGGTGATGATTTCCATAGGAAAACTCCTTTTAAGGGCCCACGGTATTGCATAAACCCCGTGCCCTGATTCGTACTATATTATAATACGAAAAGCGCGATTTGTAAAATTTAATTGCAAAGTTGGCATATTGCCGCAGGATGCGGTATAATATGCGGTAGAAAATATATGGTACGCAAAAATTTTGGAGAGGAGGCCAGCCCATGTTTGCCCTGTTACGCCGCTACCTACGCCGGGTGGATGCGCTGTATCTGGCGCTGTGCGCAGCGTGTTCGGCGGTCAGCGTGGTGGTGCTGGTCTCCATCGGGCAGACACAGCTCGGCTCCAACAACAAGGCGTCGGTGCAGCTCATTGCAAGTTTGCTGGGCGTTATGCTGGCGTTCATTTTCTCCACGGTGGATTATCGTGCCCTGGCCCGCGCCTGGCCGCTGCATGCCACGGTGGCGTGGGGACTGGTGCTGCCCACCCTGTTTTTGCACAACTTCCGGGCGGGGGTCGTCACCATCGGGTACGATGCGGGCGGGACCTCCAATTACAGCTGGTATCGGGTGGGCGGCATGACTTTCCAGCCTGCCGAGCTGGCAAAGATCAGCTTTATCTTAACGCTGGCGCTGCATTTAAGCCGGGTGCGGGGCCGGGTGAATCAGCCCAAAAACCTGCTGCTTTTGCTATTGCACATCGGCGTGCCTACGGCGCTCATCCATATCCAGGGCGATGACGGTACAGCGCTTGTTTTTCTCGGCATTGGCGTATTTATGCTGTACGCGGGCGGGCTGTCCCACTGGGTCGCGGGCAGTGCGCTGGCGGCGGGCGTTGTGGGCGGCGGCGTGCTGCTAAAGCTGCGCCCCGGCATCATAAAAGGCTACCAGTTCAAGCGCATTTTGGCGGTCATCACGCCCGATGACCCGAACCTGGCGGATATTACCTACCAGCAGAACAAGGGCGCCATGGCCATTGGCACCGGCGGGCTGACCGGTACGGGGCTGTTCACGCCGGAGCATATCTTTGTACCCAACGCATGGAACGATTTTATCTTTGCGTATCTCGCCAATGTGCTGGGCTTTGTGGGCGCGGCGGCGGTGCTGGCGCTGCTGCTGGGTGTGTGCCTGCGCACGCTGACGGCAGCGCTGCAAAGCCGGGACGCTTTAGGCCGCAATATCTGCGTTGGCATTTTTGCCGCGCTGTTTTTGCAGACGGTCATCAACCTGGGCATGAACCTGCAGGTGCTGCCCGTGATTGGTGTGACCCTGCCGTTTTTCTCGGCGGGCGGGTCGAGCGTGGTGATGATGTACTTCTGCGTCGGCCTGGTGCTGAGTGTGGGTTTGCAGGCGCGGCGCAGCCGTGTGGATGCAGTGGCAATCTTGTGAGGTCAGGCCTCTTTGCCTTTGCAGGAATCGCCCATGCACAGGCTGGGGATCAGGCAGAGCGAGGCCAGTCCAACCAGGATGAACACGGTGCGGGACAGCCAGGACAGCGAGCCGCCCAGCAGCCAGCCTACGGCGTTAAAGCCCCAGATGCCGTAGATGCCCCAGTTGATGCCGCCGATAATGGCCAGCAGCAGCAAAATCTTTTTGAATACGGACATAAAAATCCCTCCCTGTACGCCAGTATGGCGCGTTGGGGAGGGATTTATTCATAGTACGCGGTAAAAGCCTCCCTTGTGTAAAGGGAGGTGGCACGGCGTAGCCGTGACGGAGGGATTGTAACCTTGCGGGGCAGACCGATTTGCAAGGTAGACGGGACAATCCCCCAGTCTACGCTATCGCGCAGCCAGCCCCCTTTACACAAGGGGGCCTCTTAAGGTTGTGCTAATTTTATTATGTTTAGAGTTTCTTCGGTTCCTTCTTTGCAAAGAAGGAACAAAACCCCCGTAAAATCAGTTCTTCAACGCCTGCATGGGGGCGGGGATGCGGCCGCCGCGGTGGATCATGACGGCGGGGCTGAACTTGCTGATGGGCATGATGGGGGCGTGGCCCAGCAGGCCGCCGAAATCCAGCACGTCGCCTGCCTTGTGGCCGATGGCCGGGATGACGCGCACAGCGGTGGTCTTGCTGTTCACCATACCGATGGCGGCTTCGTCAGCGATCAGGCCGCTGATGACCTCGGCGGTGGTGTCGCCGGGGACGACCACCATGTCGATGCCAACGGAGCAAACGGCGGTCATGGCTTCCAGCTTTTCCAGCGTCAGGCTGCCGCAGTTGGCCGCGTTGATCATGCCGTCATCCTCGGACACCGGGATGAACGCGCCGGACAGGCCGCCGACATGGTTGCTGGCCATCACGCCGCCCTTTTTGACGGCATCGTTCAGCAGGGCCAGGCAGGCGGTGGTGCCGCAGCAGCCGCAGCTTTCCAGACCCATTTCTTCCAAAATATTCGCAACGCTGTCACCGATGGCCGGGGTGGGGGCCAGGGACAGGTCGATAATGCCCGCCGGCACACCCAGACGCTCGCTGGCCAGGTTGGCCACCAGCTGGCCCAGACGGGTGATCTTGAACGCCGTGCGTTTGACCAGCTCGGCAACTTCGTCCATCGGGGCATCCTTGGGCAGCTTGGCCAGGGCAGCACGCACCGCACCGGGACCGGAAACGCCCACATGGATCTCGCAATCCGGCTCGCCTGCGCCGTGGAAGGCACCCGCCATAAAGGGGTTATCCTCGGGGGCATTGCAGAAAACGACCAACTTGGCGTCGCCCATACACATGTTGTCCTTGGTCAGCTCGGCGGTCTCGCGCACGACCTCGCCCATCAGCTTGACGGCATCCATGTTGATACCCGACTTGGTGGAGCCGATATTTACGCTGGAACATACAATATCGGTCTCGGCCAAAGCGCGGGGAATGGCCTGGATCAGGCGGCGGTCACCGGCAGAAAAGCCTTTGTGCACCAGCGCGCCGAAGCCGCCGATGAAGTTGACGCCCACGGCCTTGGCCGCGCGGTCCAGGGCTTTGGCGTACATGACCGGGTCAGCATCAGGGGCGGCGCCCAGCAGCATGGCAATGGGCGTAACGCTGATGCGCTTGTTCACGATGGGAATACCGTACTCGCTGCTGATGCTGTCCACGGTGGAGACAAGGCTGCCCGCCAGGCGGGTGATCTTGTTGTAGATCTTCTCGCAGGCTTTCTCGCCGTCCGGGTCGATGCAGTCCAGCAGGCTGATGCCCATGGTCACGGTGCGGACGTCGAGGTTTTCATCGGTCAGCATGCCGATGGTTTCCATAATGTCGTTGCGGTTCAGAATTCGCATCTCCCAATTCCTCCCCGTCAGATGGTGTGCATGGCGTCAAAGACTTCCTGACGGGTCACGGTGACCTGCATCTTCATCTCAGCGCCCAGGGCGGTAAAGCGGTCCCGCATGGCAACGTGGTCTGCGTTGCAGTGGGCCATGTCCACCAGCATGATCATGCAGAACATATCCTGCATGATGGACTGGGTGATGTCCTCGATGTTGATATTCAGCTCGGCGCAGACGGCGCTGACCTTGGCAACAACACCCACGGTGTCGCGGCCGATGACGGTGATAACTGCTTTCATACGATATACCCCCTCATAAAACACCGGCCCAATTGCCGGATTACCAGTATTATAACAGAATGGCGGGAAAGAGTAAAGAAAGTAGGACTTTTAGAACGAGTGAAGGCTTTATGCTCTACTGCATCAAAACTCCGCGCTGTGTTCCTCCGCCCGAATATCATCCCGTTCCAGCTCGGCGAGAATTTCGTCATCGCCCTGGTGCAGCAACAGCTTTTGGCTGTACTGCTCAAAGCGCTCACACTCGTTCTCGGCCAGATAGGGAGCAGAGTCGGGGCCAAGAGCCAGCTCGTTGACGAAAACGACCATCTCCTGCCCGGTCTCACCGAAATTATAGATCCGCTCCATAAAGTCAAAGGCAAACTCCAGCGCGTCCCCGGCGGCAGTCACGGCGTCCTCCCGGCGGCGCACCTGGGCATTGAACTCGGCCCGCACGGCGTCAAAGGCATCCTCGGCGTCCAGGGCTTCGTCCAGCTTTTTGCCCCAGGCGTCCAGCAGGGCGGCGGTGCGGATGCGGGCGGCCAGTTCCTCGGGCAGCAGGCTGGCGGCGGCTTTGGCTTCCTCCAACCGCTGGCGGTAGCTCTCGCACTGCTCCGTAAACAGGGCGGCAGGCCCGGCCTCGGGCTGCTGGTTCAGCGCCCGCTTAAAACTGCGTAATTGCTGGTAGCAGGCATCGGTCACAGCGCCTATGTTCCGTGCGGCGGCAAAGCGGGTGTTCAGGCCCGCCAGCAGCAGGCTGACCAGACTGATGCGCTCGTCAAAGCTCGCGTCCATCGCCCGTGCAATGACGGCATCATAGGGCTTGCCCTGCAAAATATCCTCGACGCCGTAATCCTCGTGGTACTTGCGGTAGAGCACCCAGTAGGCCGCAAAATCCCGCGCGACCTCGGGGTGGCGCAGGTACTGCCCGATGACCCCCTCGTCCACGGGCAGCGCCAGCCTGTCCGCAGCCTGTAAATAGGCGGACAGATCCTCCCACCCGCGGGCGGTCACGAACTGCACGCCGTCCACATCGTTTTCGATTTTGTAAAAATGCTGCGGGCGCAGCTCCAAGTAGGCCGTCACGGCGGGGTGCAGCCGGTGGGCGCGGGCGTAGTCCTGCCAGACGCTCAGCTTCGGCTCAATGTCGATGCGCCGCACGCGGTCCAGCGTGACCAGGTCGAACTCCCGCACGCTTTTGTTGTACTCCGGCGGGTTGCCGGCGGCCACGATGATCCACCCGGCGGGCACGGCTTGGTTGCCGAAGGTCTTGCACTGCAAAAACTGCAGCATCGTGGGGGCCAGCGTCTCACTGACGCAGTTGATCTCATCAATAAACAAAATGCCGTTCTGTCTGCCGGTGCGCTCCATAGCGGCGTACACGCTGGCGATGATCTCGCTCATCGTGTACTCGGTCACGCTGCGGGTCTTGCCCGCGTAGCTGCGCTCCCGGATAAAAGGCAGACCGACGGCGCTCTGGCGGGTGTGGTGGGTGATGGTGTAGGCCACCAGCGCAATGCCGCACTCCTGGGCGATCTGCTCCATGATCTGGGTCTTGCCGACGCCCGGCGGGCCCATCAGCAGGATGGGGCGTTGGCGTACCGGCGGGATCAGCGGCGCACCGGTGTCATCGCAGGCAAGGTAAGCCCGCACGGTTTGTTTGATTTCCTCTTTCGCACGTTGAATATCCATAGCGCATCATCCTTTCGGCGGGGCTTTGCGGTCGTGTTGCTCAATCGATTCAAATTCCTCAGGCTGCAAAATCAGGCGCATGGCCCAGGGGGGCACTTCCGGCGGCGGGGCGCCGTCCTCCAAAAACAAAAAGGCGGTCTCAAAGGGCGGCCGGTGGGCGGGGTAGATGCCCTTGCCGTCGGTAAAATACAAGACGCCCTGCAGGTCACGGAGCTCGCCCTGCTCCCGCAGTTCGGCAATACGGGCAAACGCGGGGCGGAAGTCGGTGCCGCCGCCCCCGTGCAGCGTAAAACGGGCGGTGTAGCGGTCCAGTGCGTCCAGATCGGTCAGCCAGGTCTCGTCCTGGATGGCATTGTCCGCCTGCAGCACCAAAATACGGCACTGGCGGAAAAAGCTGTCCTGGCTTTTTAATAAGGTGAAGGTTTCCTTTAAAAAGGCTTTCACCAGCCCCCCGGCGGTGGATTCGCTGGTGTCCAGCACAATGACAAAGTCGCGAATCTTTTTCACCTCGCGGCTTTCCAGCGGTTCGATCAGCGGCAGATTGCCGTACACCCGCAGGCCGTAGCTGTAAAAGCCCAGGTCGAATTCTTCGGGGTCGAGATGGGGTTCCTCATGCCAGACAGCGAACCTGCGCAGAAAATCCCGGTAGCTGCGGCGGCTTCGGCTGGCCTGTACTTGCGCTTGCAGGGCGCGGGCACCGGCGTTTTCGCCGGCGTGCCGGCCGGATTCCTCCATGCTCAGCTGCGTCTGGCGGCCTAGCTGCTCCCACTGTTTGCCCTGCATCTGGGCCTGCGGGCTGTCCGGGTCGGCAGGCCAGAAGCGGTGGTCGTCGCAGGTGAACTCCCGCAGCCACCTGGTCAGCGTTTCCTCGTCGCACTCCTGCAGTACGCGGTAAACAGGCCCGGCGGCCAGCAAGCCGCATTGGTTCTGCAATTGCTGGTAGGCCTGCTGCCGCAGCCAGCCCACCGGGCGGGTGGTGGCCGGGGTGTTCAGGTTGTCCAGCGTGTTTTCTACGGCGATGTCGCAGGCCAGCCCCCACAGGGTGCGGTCGCGGCCGCCCCGCAGCCACAGGTGGCGGAAGATGCAGTGCAGCACGCTGTGCAGGTAAGCCCGGGGCAGGTAGCGCCGGTTTTTGCGGTAGGTGGCCAGCACCCAGGCAGGCGGATAGCACAGGCGGGCACCGTCGGCGGCAAAGGCCGCGCCGGTGGTACCGGGGGGCAGCGGGGCAGGGGGCAGGGCACCCAAGGCGGCGTTCAGGTAGCGCTGGTCGAGATACAACTCGCCCCGCAGCTGATCCATAATGCGCCGTGCCATCGTGGATTCCCACTCGGTTTGGGTTTGGATGTGCTTAGCCATGGTGCCCTCCTTTCTGCAATACGAAGCGTTATATTTGCTGATATTCTACAAATCGTCAAAATCATACGTTTTTTTCGCGGCACGTTTGGGGCGGCCTAATAACAGCGCGGCTCCCGCGCTCCACCCCTGCCGGGCGCAAAAAGCGGCAGCGTTGGCGGTGGGCAGGCCCAGGCCAACCAGCAGTTTCACCGCCGCTTCATCCCGGGCGGTGATGGCCAACGTAAACGCCGCGTCCGGGTGGGCAGTCAAATAAAACTCGTAGTCGGCGCGGGCATCGTCGCCCAAACCGTAGGGCAGGCAAAGCCGCCCCAGTGCAAGGCGGCAGAGCTTCTCCTCACTTTCGCCCACGCAGGCCTGGGCAAAGCTGGCGTCGTAGGCGGTAAAGTCCAGGCTGCCGTCCGCCGCAAAGCATTGCCGCATGCGGTAGCCCTCGCCCTCGATGCTGTGGTTAAAAATGTGTGCGGGGGTGTTCTCGTCCAGCAGCTCAAAATATTCGGGGTAGAACAGCCGCGCCCCGCCGGTGAACTCCACCGTCAAGTCCGCGCTGATGGCCACCAGCAGCCGGCGCAACCCCGTTGCCTCGCCGGGACCGGCGTGCAGTTCCAGCACTTCCAGACTGCGGCAGTTGGTAAACAGGTCACTGCCAAAGCTGTCGGCCGCTTTGCCCAGCCGTACCCGGCGCAGCTTACGGCAGTTATAAAAGGCCGCGCTGTCAATGACCCGCACCGTGTCGGGCAGGGTGACTTCCTGTACAAAATTGCCGGTGACTTCATGGGTGTCGGCGCTGTCCGCGGGCCACAGGGTACCGCCGGTCACGGCCCTGTCGGCAAAACAATAGGGGCCGATCTCCACCACAGGCAGGCCATCCACGGTATCCGGCACCACCGGGCAGGGCGTATCGCCCAGCACCCGCAGCACCCGCGCACCGCCCGCGCAGCTTTGCCATACCACCGCCACAAAAATCACCCCTTTACATTGCCCACATTATAGCATAAAATAGTGTGGCAAGAAATATAAAATGGAAGAAAAGACAAGAAAAACGGAGCAAAAACATGGCAAATGTCAAACAGACTGATATTCTGACCGGCAGCATCCCCAAGCAGCTGCTGGCCTTTTTTCTGCCGATCTGGTTCGGTACGCTGTTCCAGCAGTTGTACAACACCGCCGATACCCTCATCGTGGGCAACTTTGTGGGCACTCAGGCGCTGGCAGCGGTGGGCGCAACGGGGGCGTTCGTCAACCTGCTGGTAGGCCTGTTCGTTGGGCTTTGCAGCGGCGTAGGCGTTGTGGTATCGCAAAGTTTCGGCGCACGGGATTATGACGGCGTTGACCGCCAGGTACACACGGCGCTGGTGTTCAGTGTGGTCATCGGTGCGGTTCTTACGCTGGCAGGCCTTGTGACGGCCCAGCCCATGATGCGCCTGATGGGCACGCCGGACGAAATCCTGGACGCATCCACGCTGTATCTGCGCATCTACTTTCTGGGCATGATCCCCCAGATCTTGTACAACACCGGCACCTATATTCTGCGTGCCATCGGTGATTCCAAGCGGCCGCTTTACTTCCTCATCGCCGCGTCGCTGGTCAACATCGTGCTGGACGTGGTGTTCATCGCGGTGCTGGGCTGGGGCGTGGCCGGTGCGGCCATCGCCACGGTGGTCAGCCAGGTGGCCAGCGCGCTGCTCACCCTGCGGTGCGTCATCGGCTCCGAGGGCATGCCCTGGCATGTCTCGCTGGACAAAATGCGGATGGAGCCGGGCATCCTGGGGGCCATCTGCACCATCGGCATCCCAGCGGCGGCCCAAAGCGCCATGTACAACCTCAGCAACATGGTCATCCAAAGCTGCATGAACAGCTTCGGCACCGACACCATCGCCGCCTGGGGCGTCTACGGCAAAATTGATTTCGTATTCTGGATGACCATCAACTCGCTGGGTATTGCCATCACCACCTTTGTGGGGCAGAACTTCGGCGCCCGCCAGTACGACCGCGTGCGCAGCGGCGTGCGGGTGTGCATGGCCATGGCCGCCGGGCTGACGCTGCTGGTCAGTGTCAGCTTCTACTTTGGGGCCGAGCCGCTTTTCCGCGTGTTTACGCAGGATAACAACGTGGTGGCGGTGGGCGTGCAGATGATGCACGTGCTGACGCCGGTGTACCTGACCTATATCAGCATCGAGGTGCTGTCCGGCGCACTGCGCGGCTGCGGCGATGTCCGCGTGCCGACGCTGATCACGGTGTTTTGCGTCTGCGGCCTGCGGGTGCTGTGGCTGACCACGATGGTCCCGCTCTATCACACGATCGCCACGGTCGAGTTCAGCTACCCCCTGACCTGGACGCTGGCGTCGCTGCTGTTCATCCTCTACTACCTGCGCGGCGGCTGGCTGAAACGCTGCATTGCTAAGCGGGACGCACAAACCTGATCGTAGGGGCGGCCACTGGTCGCCCGCGGCCGTTTGCCGCATGAGCAACTTTCCCGGCAAGGCGCTGCCACGCCAAGTTGACGGGCGAACAGTGTTCGCCCCTACATGCTCTATCATTGCAGGGAAGTAGTATTGCAGTTTCCAGGTATTACCCTATACCTGGAAACTGCAATACTACTTCCTGTGCTATTTTCTCATAGAAAATTTCATGAGTTGGATAGTGAAATAATGAAATTTTGAGAATACGGTTAGTATAAACTACCCGTTGTTTCACTTCTCTTTACACCATCGTCCCATAACATAAAAAATCAACGATGGTATGACGTTGTCTCAAAATCTCAAAATTTCAATATCCCACCACCCAGGGATTTGAAATTTTGTGAGATTTTGCCTATAAACCAAACAGCCAGCCCCCAAAACCGGGGCTGGCTGTTGTGTTCAGGTGCTGCGGTTGGTTTCCAGCGTCTCGACAAAATGTACCGGGTCGATAATGGAGTTGCCATCCGTGCCGGTGGCGGCGGTGGAAAGCAAATACCGCATGATCTCATCGCCGGTCAGGGTGGGGTCCACCTGCCAGCCCAGGGCCATCACCCCGGCGCAGTAGGGGATGCCCCAGCTCAGGCCGCCTTGTCCGTAGTGGGTGTAGCCGAACTGCCCGGCGGTGTATTCCTCAGCTGTTGTGCGGTAAGAGCAGGGGAGAGCAAGTGCATTTTTTGCAAACACCGAGGAACCGTCCTCGCCAGGAAAGCCGACCCGACAGGCGGCCGGGTCATTCCGGGCGTTTGGGTCAAGGACAGCAGGATAGGGCATAAGGCGGTCCGGTTTTGTGCCTGCGCCCTCTACGGTCAAAACCAGGACCCCGGCTTCTTCGGCACGGGCGGCTGCGGCGTTCCAGAGGTCGGTGTTCTGGAACATATCGGCGGAACCGGGCGCAGCCGAAACGGAAACGACCCGAATCTTCTCACCTTCGGGCAGCGCCTCGTTTTGCTCCAGCACCCAATCCAGTGCATCCGCGGCATAGCGGCTGTCTTCCAGCCAGGAAGGCCAGGCCGCATAGTAAATGGTGGCATCCGGCGCCACGCCGATGGTTTTGCCCGCCAGCAGGCTGGCTACCGCCGGACCGTGCATGGAACCGGTCTCCCCCTCGCAGCCGGTATCGTAGTAAGCGGCGATGCGGTCGGCAAATTCGGGGTGGTCGGTCAGCAGCGGCTGGTCCAGGATGGCGACATTCACGCCCCTGCCGGTGATGCCGCGCGCCTGCAAGCTGCGCACACCCAGGCCGGGGTCTTTGCACTCCTCCAGCAATGCGGCGGCTTCGTCCTCGGCCCCGGCAAACGCAGTGCCGGTGTTGTAGGTATAGGTGTACAGGTCAGAGGCATTGTATTCGTCGGGCTGATAGGTCTGCTTGGCATAGTCATCCAGCCAGGGCAGATAACGCAGGTCGCTGTAAGGCTCAACGGAAACGGCAGGCTCAGAAATTTCAGGCGCGTTTTCGTCAGGCAGCGCAGTGGGCGCCGGTGCGGCAGGGGATGCGGCGGGATTCACCGCCCCGGCAGCCCCGCAGGCTGTAAGGCCCAGCGCCAGCAGCCCGGCAGACAAAAGCATGATGCGTCTCATCGGAACTCCTCCTTTTTCCGGCCTGTCAAAAAAAGCCCGGCCGCTCCGATTTTTCAGGGCAGACCGGGTCTTGCTATGCGAATTAAACTTTAAAGCTGTCCTTCAACGTCACGATGCGGTTGTAGGTGCCCGCGTGCTTGCTGTCGGGGGTGAAGTAGCCGTTGCGCACGAACTGGAAGCGGTCACCGGGCTTGGCGTCCTTCAGGCTTTCTTCCAGCTTGGCGTGGGGCACGGTGGTCACGCTGTCGGGGTTCAGGTAATCCTTGAAGTCGGCATCGTCGGGGATGCTGTTCATGTTGGATTCGGTGAACAGCTTGTCGTACAGGTTGACCTCGGCGTCGATGCAATGCTCGCAGCTGACCCAATGGATGGTGCCGCGCACCTTGCGGCCGTCGGCGGGGTTGCCGTTGCGGGTCTCTAGGTCGGCGTTGGCATGTACGGCCACCACGTTGCCGGCCTCGTCCTTGTCCACGCCGGTGCAGCGCACCAGGTAAGCGCCCATCAGGCGCACTTCGCTGCCCAGGGTCAGGCGCTTGAACTTCGGCGGCGGTACCTCAAAGAAGTCGCTGCGCTCGATCCACAGCTCCTTGGTAAAGGCCACGGGACGGGTGGTGGTGTCGTTGACCTCGCGGTTCGGGTTGTTGGGCAGGTCGAACATCTCGCACCGGTCGGCGGGATAGTTGTCAATGATGAGCTTGATGGGGTCCAGCACAGCCACACGGCGCTGGGCGTTCAGCTCCAGCTCGGCGCGCAGCACGGCCTCCAGCTGGCGCATGTCCACGAGGTTGTCAGCCTTGGAGATGCCGGCCTCTTTCACGAAGGTGAAGATGCTCGTCGGCGTGTAGCCGCGGCGGCGCAGGCCGGACAGGGTCGGCATACGGGGGTCGTCCCAGCCGTCCACGATGTTCTTCTCGACCAGCTCGCGCAGGTAACGCTTGCTCATGACGGTGTTCGTCACGTTCAGGCGGGCAAACTCGCGCTGCTTCGGGAATTCTTTGCCGAACAGGTTCGTGATGACCCACTCATACAGCGGGCGGTGGTTCTCAAACTCAAGGCTGCACAGGCTGAAGGTGATGCCCTCAATGGCGTCCTGAATGGGGTGCGCAAAGTCGTACATCGGGTAGATGCACCACTTGTCGCCCTGGCGGTGATGCTCGACATGCTTGATGCGGTAGATGGTCGGGTCGCGCATGTTCATGTTCGGGCTGGCCAGGTCGATCTTGGCACGCAGGGTCTTTTCGCCGTCGGCAAACTCACCGGCGCGCATGCGGCGGAACAGGTCAAGGTTTCCCTCAGGCGTGCGGTCACGGTACGGGCTGGGACGGCTGGGTTTGCCGGCGTCGTTGCCGCGGTACTCCTGCATCTGCTCGCGGGTCAGGTCGTCCACGTAGGCCTTGCCCTCGCGGATGAGCTGCTCGGCATATTCATAGCAGCGCTCAAAATAATCGCTACCGTAGTAGATGCCGCCGTTGGGGTCGGCACCCAGCCAGTGCAGGTCCTGCAGGATGCTCTGCACGTACTCGTCACCCTCGCGGGCGGGGTTGGTATCGTCAAAGCGCAGGTTGAACAAACCGCCGTAATGCTTGGCGATGGTGTAGTTGATGAAAATTGCCTTGGCCGAACCAATGTGCAGGTAGCCGTTCGGTTCCGGCGGGAAACGGGTATGCACCACGTCGACCTTGCCCTCGGCCAGGTCGGCATCGATAATATCCGTCAAAAAGTTGGAAAATTTCTCTTCTGCCATAATTGCACCCCAAATTTCTAGTATTTACTTATTTTACACCAGTTATAGGTATTTCGCAAGTGGTGGGCGGCATTTTGCGCAGTTTCCCGGCATAAGATGGCCGGGAGAGCGTTTCGCCCGCGCTTTGCGGGAGGTCCGTTTGCGGATCGATTTGCTTAAGGCAACACCGCACAATTCCCGCCTAACGGCTCAAGCACCGCTCCGGCGGCTGCGGCACGGCATCTGCGTTGCCAAAATGCTCGATAAGACATCCAGTATTATCTGCGCTTTTGGCTTAGCAGTTGCCGCACCTCGCTCGCCGTATCGGCACTTAGAATTATGCGGTATTGCCTTAATTAAAGCAATTTCCGCCGCTTTTATCTTGCACCGATTGCAAAATTGTGGTAAAGTTATCCTAATTAGAGGAATACCGAACATTCATAGAGGGGGACTACCATGCAGCTCAATCCGCATTATGCCGAGCTGAACGAGAGCTATCTCTTCAGCACCATCGCCCATAAAGTCGCTGATTACCAGAAAGCCCACCCGGAGGCCGATGTCATCCGCCTGGGGATCGGTGACGTCACCCTGCCGCTGGCCGCTTCGGTCACCGAGGCCATGCACAAGGCCGTCGAGGAGCAGGGCCGCAAGGAGACCTTCCACGGCTACATCCCCAGCGAGCAGGGCTATGCGTTCCTGCGCGAGGCCATCCAGAAGTACTACGCCAAGAGCGGTGTATCGCTGGATATGGCCGAGATCTTCATCTCTGACGGTGCTAAGAGCGACCTGGGCAACCTGCTGGACTTGTTCAGCCAGGATAACACCATCCTCGTGCCCGACCCCGTCTACCCGGTCTACGTGGACGATAATGTGATGGCTGGCCGTAAAATCCTGTACCTGCCCGCCACCGCCGGGAACAACTTCCTGCCCATGCCGGACGAAGCCCCCCACGCTGACATCGTCTACATCTGCAGCCCCAACAACCCTACCGGTGCCACCTACTCGGTGGAGCAACTGAAAGCCTGGGTGGACTGGGCCAAGCAGAACGATGCCGTCATCCTGTTTGACGCCGCCTACGAGTGCTTCGTCACCGAGCCGGGCCTGGCCCGCAGCATCTACCAGGTCGAGGGCGCCAAGGAGGTGGCCATCGAGGTCTGCAGCTTCTCCAAGATCGCAGGCTTCACCGGCACCCGCTGCGGCTATACCGTGGTGCCCACTGCCTTGGCCGGCGGTAAGCTGAATAAGATGTGGCTGCGCCGCCAGACTACGAAATTCAACGGTGTTGCGTATGTTGTCCAGCGCGGTGCTGCCGCCGTCTTTACCGAGGAAGGCATGCGCGAGATCCAGCAGAACCTGGACTACTACCGCGCCAACGCTGCCGTCATCGCCGCCGCCCTGGACGAGGCCGGTGTGTGGTACTGCGGCGGTAAGAACAGCCCCTACATCTGGCTGCGCTGCCCCAACAATATGGGCAGCTGGGAGTTCTTCGACTGGCTGCTGGAAACGGCCAACGTGGTCGGCACCCCCGGCGAGGGCTTTGGCCCCTGCGGCAAAGGGTATTTCCGTCTGACGGCTTTCGGTGACGCGGCCCGCACCAAAGAGGCTGCTGCCCGCATCAAGGCCGCCCTGGCTGCACTTTAATTCATCGGAGGAACGTACAATGAAACCGAATGAAGAAATTATGGAATTCCTGAAGGAAAACCCCACTTTCTACCTGGCCACCGTGGATGGTTACCTGCCCCGCGTGCGCCCCATCGGCTTTGCCATGTGGTATAAGGACCACCTGTGCATTGCCCTGGGCAAGCACAAGGCCGCCTACAAGCAGCTGCTGGACAACACCAACCTGGAGATCTGCGCCGCCAACGACCGCGGCGAGTGGCTGCGCGTGCAGGGCACTGCCAACTTTGACAACACCCCCGAAGCCCAGGCCGCCGCTTTCCAGGTCATGCCCCAGCTGGCCGACCTGTACAACGAGGAGACCGGCCACAAGCTGGGCATCATCTACCTCGACCACCTCTCCGCCAAACTCTTCTCCATGTCCGGCGTGGTGAAGGATATTATGAACTACTAAGCAAACCGCAATAAACAAAGCGCCCCCGCAGACCAACCAAATCTGCGGGGGTGTTTTTGTGCAATTTTTTGACTTTTACGCATGCGACGGGTGCAGGATGGTGCGCCAGTCGAGGTCGCCGTGCTCCAGGCCGTGGATGAGGACCTCGGCGGTGGCGATGTTGGTGGCCACGGGGATGTTGTGCACATCGCAGATGCGCAGCAGGTTCATCTCGTTGGGCTCACTGGGCTTGGCAGCGATGGGGTCGCGGAAGAACAGCAGCATGTCCACTTCCTCGCAGGCGATACGAGCCATGATCTGCTGGCCGCCGCCATGGCCGCCGGGCAGGAACTTCTGCACGGGCAGGCCGACGTTTTCCTCCACCAGGCGGCCGGTCGTGCCGGTGGCAATCAGGTGATGCTGTGCCAATATGTGGCGATAAGCTGTGCAGAACTGCACCATCAGCTCCTTTTTGGAGTCATGTGCAACCAGAGCGATCGTCATGAGTGATCCACCATCCTTTTGTGGTAATTCGTACAAATATGCACCTTAGAAAGTAAGCGGGACCCTTTGCCCGCATAAGCGTTTTGCCAAAGCCTGCCCGGCCACAACAGCGGCATCGTGCGCAGGGGGCACAGTACCGGCGGCACCGGCCTGCTGTAAAGCGACACTTTCGGGGATGACTGCGATCAGCTGCGCACCCACGGTGTCGATACATTCATCCAGATCTTCCACGCTGGCGCGCTTGCCGAAGCTGTCCCGCGTGACGCGGTTCATTACCAGGCGCACGGCGCTTTGGGGACGCCCCCCCGCCAGCAGCCGGTCGGCCACAATTTTGCCGTCCCGCAGGGCCACGGGGTCGGGGGTCAGCACCAGCAGGGCACGGTCTGCCACTGTGGCGGCCGCTGTAAACGGCGCACCCATCCCGGCGGCGGTGTCTAGCAGGATAAAATCAAAGTACGGCCGCACGGCCTGCAGCAGCCGTCCCAACGGCACCGCCGCGACCTCGCCGCCCTCATACGGGGCGCTGATGACCGAAAGCCCGGCGTACAACGGGCTGGGCACGATGGCCTTGGCCGGTTCACACCGGCCGCAAAGGACATCCTCGATGTCGTACACCGTGCGCCCATAGACGCCTGCAATAATGTCGACGCTGCGCAGACCGGAATCCAGCTCCACCAGCAGCACCTTGCGGCCCAGCCGGGCCAGGCCTGCACCCAGCAGCACCGAAACGGTGCTTTTGCCGGTGCCGCCTTTACCGGAACAGATCATAACACATTGTGCGCTCATGGAAGCTCCCTCTGCCGCACAATACCGCGACACTATTCTATCTACATTATAGCATACTGTCCGCGCTTCGGCAACAGATTTTTTGGTAAAAAATCACAAAATATTTTTGCGCAATATCACAATAAAATTGTAAAAGCGGTTGCGCAAAGCGCAAATGAAGCCTGCAAAAGTCATACAATCATGCACGCTTTATTCAAACCACGCATCCAGCACGGCGCGCATGACAGGCGCACCGTTGGCACCGCCGCCGCCATACTCCAGCACCACAGCCATGGCGATCTGCGGGTCGTCTGCCGGGGCGTAGCCGATCAACACCGAGTTGACGTAGTGGCTCCCGCCGGGCAGGGTATCGGCCAGTTGGGGGCTGCCGGTCTTGGCCGCAACGGTAACAGGGGCCTCCCGCAGGGCGCGGGCGGTCTGGGCCATCCGCTTCATGCCATCCCGGATGGGGCCGAACACAGCTTCTCCGCCGGGAATCTCGGTAAAAGCCGGCTCGTACTGCCACACGGCTGCGCCGGTGGCAGGCTGCACGGCGCGGTCGGCAAAATGCAGGGTTGGTTTGCGGCCGTAGTTGGCCAGCGCGGCCGCGTATTGGGCCAGCTGCAGCGGCGTGACGGCGGTGTTGCCCTGCCCGATGGCCGCCATCAGGGTCAGGCCGTCCTGGTAGTTGCTGTCTGTGGACCAGGTCAGCCGCCCCTGCACCGCCGTAATTTCCACGCCGGTGTCGTTGGCAAGGCCCAGCTGCCGGGCCATGGCGCTGAAAGTATCCACGCCCAGCCGCCGCCCGGTATCGTAAAAGAAAATGTTGCAGCTGTACTCCAGCGCGGTGCGCAGGTCCACCGGCCCGCGGTGGCCGTACTGCAAACAGCCGGGGTGGTAGTTGCTGTAATAAAAGTACTTACCTGTGCAGTTTACGGTAGCGGCAGGGTCGATGCCCGCTGTCAAAGCTGCGGCCGCCACAGCGGGCTTGAAAGCCGAACCCGGTGCATACAGCCCCTGGCAGACCCGGTCCAGCAGGGGAGCGGTGCTGTCCGCCGAAAGCGCGGCATAGTCGCGGCGATAGCGGCTCAGGTCAAAATCCGGCAGGCTGGCTGCGGCCAAAATGCCGCCGGTGCGCACATCCACCACTACGGCGGCCCCGGCCCTGACCTCCCGTCCGGCTCCGATGCCCTTGGTGGTGCGCAGGGTGTCCATCTGGTTTTGCAGGGCGGTCTGCAGGGTCTTTTGCAGGTCGGCGTCCAGCGTCAGCACCAGCGTACAGCCGGGTACAGGGGCGGATGTCTGTACGGCTTCCCGCGTTACACCGTCCAAACCGACGTTGATCTGCAACTGGCCGTCCCGCCCGCGCAGCAGGGTATCGTAGGCGGCTTCCAAACCGTTTTGGCCTATTGTCGCGTCCATCGCCAGCCCCTGGGCCCTGGCAGCGGGCCACTGTTCGGCGGTGACCGGCCCCGTAAAACCCAGCGTGTGGGGCAAAATTGTGCCATCCGGCCAGCGGCGTACGCCCCGCGCGGCCAGCCGCACCGCGCCGCTTTGCACCAGCCCGGCGCGGTAGTAAGCGGCGGCCCCGATGCTGTCCAACCCCTGGGTCACCGGCAACTCCCCGGCCGAAACGGCAGAACAAAAGGCGGCAAGCTGTGTTTCCACATCCTTGCCGCCTGTCAGCGCCGCTATTGTGTTTACCGTCTCCCGCAGGTTCGTGCCCGGCGGGGCGGGAACCCGCAGGTATACGTCGTAGACTGTCTCATCCTGGGCCAGCACCGTACCGCTGCGGTCAGTGATGGCACCCCGCGCCGCATGCTGGGGCAGGGTGTAGCTGGCCGAACTGGCCTCGGCCATTTTCTGGGCGTAGTGGTCGGCCATGGCAAACTGCAGCCAGGCCAGCCGCGCCAGAAACAGCGCAAACACGGCGCAGCACAGCACCAGCAGCACCATCACCCGCCGCCGCGCTTTGCGCCGCCGGGTGCTTTGCGGTTTATCCATGGGTGAGACCTCCTTTGCCTCTATGCCGAGCGCACACGCAAACGGCCCCCTCTGGGAGGGGGCTCCGCCGTAGGCGATGGGGGAGAGAGCTTACCGATTGCCCGAAACTTTGGGCATAGATATGGCGCTCTCCCTCCGTCGCGGCTTACGCCGCGCCACCTCCCTCCCAGAGGGAGGCTTTTGATGTGTCTACATCCAGTATAGGCAATCCCTGCCGAAATAGCAACATTTCCGCAGCAAAAAGATGTTATATTTTTATAAAAAACACCTGGCTCCCCAAATCTGCCGTGTCCGTCAGCGGGGCTTCGGCGCTCAATCCGTCGGCGGCGGGGGCAGGTATCCCCGCCAGCGTGCCCAGCCACAGGCCGTCGGCGGTGGTCACGACCGTGCCTGCGGCCAACGTGGTGGGCAGGGGCAGCCCGGTCAGCCGCCAGCCCTTTTGCAGCAGCCCGGCCTGCTCCCCGGCAAAGCCGGCGGCAGCAGGGGAGAGATACCCCGCAAAGGTCAGCGTGCAGCGGTCGGCCCCGGCTTCGGTGATGCGCCCGGCGAACCGTCCCTGCCCATCGCATACGGCAGCCCCTACGGGGTACACGCCTGCCAGTTCTGCGTGGTCGTGCCAGCGGAACACCACCCGCGCAGCCTGCCAACGCCCCGCCGGGCGTTCGATGCCTGCCCACTGCCGCAAGGCATCGTTCTCGGCCAAGGCGGTCTGCGCCCCGGCAAGCTGCTTGTGCAAAGCGGTATTCTCTGCCTGCAAACTCGCCAGCCGGGCCTCGTACCGGGGCACAAAGCGGGCTGCCAGCGCGGCATCCACCCGCTGCACCCCGGCAGGCAAAAGCACTGCCAGCCGGGGCAGCGCAGCAAAAAGCAGCACAAGCCCCGCCGCCACCACAAAAAGCGGCCAACGCCGCCTACGGGGCTGCTCCGCAAAAATCAATCCGCTGTCCCGTGCCATCCGCACCACCTCCACCCCAGAATATGCCTTGCGGTTGCCCCGCATACTCTGCTATAATGTAAGGGCAACACCGCACAATTCCCGCCTAACGGCTCAAGCGCCGCTCCGGCGGCTGCGGCACGGCATCTGCGTTGCCAAAATGCTCGATAATACACAAAGTATTATCTGCGCTTTTGGCTTAGCAGCTGCCGCACCTCGCTCGCCGTATCGGCACTTAGAATTGTGCGGTATTGCCTAAGGGATCAAACCAGGAGGAAACAAACCATGAGATACAAGCTGTTGCTTTTAGATATTGACGGCACGCTGCGCCCCGGCAGCTGCGAACAGATCCCCAAGGAGAACGCCGCCGCCGTGCGCGCCGTGCAGAAAGCGGGCGTCAAAATCGCCATCGCCACCGGCCGCGGCCGCACCGGCGTGGGCAAGGGCCTGCTGCGGGACCTCAAGCCCGATTACTGGGTCTGTGCAGGCGGCGCCCAGCTGGTGGACGCCAAAGGCAATGACCTGGCTCTCCACCGCCTGACTGCTGAAGAAATGTACGCTCTCGTGGACTTTTTCGAGGATTACGAGCTGCCCCTGCGGTTCACCTTCCACGACGCCAACTACGCCTACATCGATTTTGCCGAGTTCGACCGCCGGGAAAAGGCCAAGAACCTGTACAACAACATCGTGGACGGCGAGGACCAGGATCACCATCTGGTGGAGATGCCCTTCGGCTGCTTCGGCTTCCTGTCCCGGGAACAAGCCGTGCAGTTCCAGGAAAAGTACGGCTATCTCGGCCTGCAGTTTCTCTACTCCTACCCCGGCAGCGATGGCTGCGATATTATGCAAAAGGGCGTCAATAAAGGCGCCGGCCTGTGCGAGCTGGCCGGACTGGCAGGTCTGACGCCGGAGGAGTGTGTGGCCATCGGAGACGGCGACAACGATACCGCCATGCTGGCTGCCGCAGGCATGGGCATCGCCATGGCAAACGGCAGCGCCAACGCCAAAGCCGCCGCCGACCGCACCGGCCCCGACGCCGAACCCCACGGCGTGGCTGACCTCTGCCGGGAACTTTGGCCGGAGGCATTCTAACATGGCCGAGACCAAAGCCGCCTACACCCATGTGGGCCCCGGCCTGCCGCCGCTGTATGGGGCGCGGGCCAAAGCGCTGATTTTGGGAAGCTTTCCCAGCCCCAAAAGCCGGGAGCAGGGCTTTTTCTACGGCCACCCGCAAAACCGCTTTTGGCCGCTGATGGCCAGCCTGACCGGCGAGCCGGTGCCCGCCTGGCAGGACATCGAGGCGAAAAAGGCCATCATCCTGAAGCACGGCCTGGCGGTGTGGGATACCATCGGTGCCTGCGACATCCGCGGTGCGTCCGATGCCTCCATCCGCAATGTGGAACCGAACGACGTCGCCGCCCTCATCCGCAAACTGGGGGTGCAGGCGGTGTTCTGCAACGGCGCGGCTTCGGGGCGTGTCTATGCAAAATATGCCCAGGCAAGCACGGGTATGCCCGCCGTGGTGCTGCCCAGCACCAGCCCCGCCAACGCGGCGTGGTCGATGGACCGTCTGCGCACCGCCTGGGGCCGGGAACTGCTGCCTTTTTTGCAGGAAAACGGTTGCGAACGTACCGATTTTGTTCTATAATAGGAATATATCGCTACAATTTTAACGTAAGCAACGCAAAGGAGAACTTTGCAGATGAATAAATGGGAAGAAAAACGCACCCGCCCGGTGCTGCCGATCTATCTGGCGGCGCTGGTGTGGCCGGTGGGTGCGCTGCTGCTGCCGGCTTACCGTCTGTCCAACCTGCTCATCATCGCAGGGCTTAGTCTGGCGGCCTACGGGCTGGGCACCAAATTCTGCCCTACCCGCGTCATCCGTAAGCAGGTGCCCTACGCCACGGGCAGTGAGGATGTGGATGCCATGCTGACAGAAATTACGGCAAAGCTGGATGAACTGCATGAACTGAACGATGAAATCCCGGATGCCCAACTTTCCTATGAAATGGATAGAATGGAGAAGGCCGGGCGCAGTATTGTGAGAGTGGTAGAACGGCAGCCGGAAAAGGCAAAGCAGGTAGACCGTTTTGCCCGCTATTATCTGCCGGAAGCTGTAAAGATTTTGGCTGCATATGCGCGTATTGAAAAAGATTTCGCCGATGTCGGAATGGATATGGGAGAGCGGACGACCTATGAAACGGTAGTCCAGGCAGGCTTTAAAGGCGAGAACTCCCAGCAAATTTTGAATGAAGTGAGAAGAAATACGACTACGATTGCCAAAGCCTTTGAAAACCAGCTGGACGCCCTGTACAGCGCCGAGGCGATGGACATCTCCACCGATATTGAGGTACTGGACGGCATCCTGAAGAGCCAGAACCTGACCTGAGCCGCAACCTGATTGGATCATATTCATATATTGAAATGGAAAGGAAGATCTCCCATGGCTGAACTGAACAATGAACTGGACCTGACCGCCCCCGCTGCCCCTACCCTGACACTGGACCCTATTGCGGACGAAGCCGCCGAGGCTGCCAAGCTGGAAACCCCCAAGGCCGAGCCTGTCAAGGTCGAGGACACCCCGCTTAGCTCCGAAGAGCAGAAGATGGTCAATGACTTTGCCGAGAAGATCGACATCACCAACTCCCAGATGGTGCTGCAGTACGGCGCCGCCAGCCAGAAGAAGCTGAGCGACTTCTCCGAGACCGCCCTCTCCCGCGTCAAGACCAAGGATATGGGCGAGACCGGCGAACTCATCACCAGCCTGATCTCTGAGCTGCAGGGCTTTGACGCCACCGCCGAGCAGCCCAAGGGCTTTCTGGGTCTGTTCAAAAAGGCAGGCAATAACCTGGAACAGCTCAAGACCCGCTACGAAAGTGCTGACAAGAACGTGGAGCGCATCAAGGCCCAGCTGGAGGACCACCAGGTCACCCTGATGAAGGACATCACCATGCTGGACAAGATGTATGAGCTGAACCTTGTCTACTTTAAAGAACTGACGATGTACATCCTGGCCGGCAAAAAGAAGCTGGAGCAGGTGCGCAATACCGACCTGAAGGCTGCGCAGGAAAAAGCCCAGCGCACCCAGCTGCCCGAGGATGCTCAGGCTGCCCGCGACCTGGCCGACCTGTGTGACCGCTTTGAGAAGAAGCTGTACGACCTGGAGCTGACCCGCAACGTCTCCATCCAGATGGGCCCGCAGATCCGCCTGATCCAGAGCAATGACACGATGATGGCCGAGAAGATCCAGACCACCATCGTCAACACCATCCCCTTGTGGAAAAACCAGATGGTTCTGGCCCTGGGCATCGCCCACAGCCAGCAGGCCATGCAGGCCGAGCGCGCCGTCACCGACGCCACCAACGAGCTGCTGCGCAAGAACGCCGCTACCCTCAAGCAGGGCACCATCGATATTGCCAAGGAGTCCGAGCGCGGCATCGTGGACATCGAGACCCTGCAGCAGACCAACAAGCAGCTCATCGAGACGCTGGACGAGCTGAACAAGATCCGCGCTGAGGGCAAGGTCAAGCGCGCCAACGCCGAGCAGGAGCTGGGCCGCATCGAAGGCGAGCTCCGCAGCAAACTGCTGGAGATCAACGCGTAAAAGGATTCCACTCGAAAGGCCCCCTCTCAGGGGGAGCCCCTAACGAACGGCATTTTATAACAAGGATAAAACTATGCAACTGGAACAACAGGAGAGCTTCGAAATCAAAGGCCCCCAGCTGGAGGTCTTTGGCGAGGCGGAGACCAGGCTGCCCGCTGCGGCCAAAAAGCGCCCCGCCGCCCTGGCCGTGCTGGCCGTAGCGATCGTGGCGTCGGTGCTGGGCATCGGCGGCGCACAGTTAAAAGGCCAGTGGCGCGAGACCAGCGAGATCTACACCAGTCAGATCGATGACTACGGCAACGGCATCCAGCAGGATTTTTCGAATCAGGCCGATGCCGCCGCCAGCCTCATCCGCATTGCATCTGCCGTAGTGGGCACCGACGATGCGGACCTGCAGGCCACCCAGACTGCGCTGGATAACTGGAACGAAGCCGCCGACCGCAAAGATGCCAACGAGCAGTACACGCTGAACCGGCAGCTGTACACCGCCGTCGACACCCTGTACACGGCCGCCGCCGACGAAGCGGACAGCAAGGCCAAAGGGCAGCTGACCGATTTGTATGACAGCTTTGTTTCCAGCCAGATGATCCTGGACCGCGAGACCGCTGCCTATAATCAAGAAGCCGACAGCTACCTGAAGCTGGCCTCCGGCTTCCCCGGCGGGGTGCAGGCTGCGCTGTGGGGCGTAAAGGACATTCCGACCTTTGAACCGTGACACGATAAGGAAACTGAAAATGAACGTATCTGCAAATAAACTGGCGCGCCGCCTGGCGGCAGTGCTGGTCAGCTTGTTTGCGGTGGTGGTCCTGGCGCTGCCGGCTGCGGCAGCCCCCCAGGTGAATAAAACCACCCCCGTAAACGACTATGCCGGCATCCTTTCCCAGGATACCATTGCCTATGTTACGGAGATCTCGTCCGCCCTGCAAAGCACCTGCGGCGCAGAGATCGGCGTCTATACGACCGAGTACATCGGCAACTCCACCATGGAAGGCTACGCCTACAGCGTGCTGAACGAATGGGGCCTGGGCTCCAGTGATAGGGACAATGGTGTGCTGCTCCTGCTGGCCCCCGGCGAGGATGACTACTACATCACCCGCGGCACCGGCCTGGAATCGGCCCTGTCCATCAGCACCCTGGGCACGATCCTGGACGATAAGATGGAACCCAACTGGGTCAGCGGAGATTACGATGCCGGCGTGTGCGCTACCGTGGCCGCGATTGCGGATAAGCTGTGCGGCATCTATGGTGTGACCCTGGATACCTCGTCCGTAGCCAACAACACATCCGGCAGAAACGGAGAAAGCAACATCATGGGCTTTATCATGGTTATCGTTGCGGTCATCCTGATCATCTGGGTCATCTCCACGCTGACCCGCCCGCCCCGTCCGCCCCGCGGCGGAGGGCCCCGTGGTGGTGGCGTTGGCCGTGATATGTTCTGGTACAGCAT
>ERZ1034915.259-NODE-259-length-37306-cov-152.117312_pt1 | contig 37306 bp, 66 predicted proteins | sample MGYA00520592_ERZ1034915 | MGnify/ENA primary metagenome ERZ1034915 (study PRJEB33766, sample SAMN09781787) | gut metagenome | biome: gut microbiome | host: Homo sapiens | place: Madagascar | study: EMG produced TPA metagenomics assembly of the PRJNA485056 data... | reverse complement strand
AGCCGGCAGCGGAATCACCGCAGCCCCGGCTGCCGGCTCAGTCTCGCGCGACGGGGGGGATCGGGTCACCGTTGGCGTCGAAAAATATTTTTTGCGTCAGCGATTTTGTAACGCCGTGACCGTCAAACTTGTCGTGGCAATCCTTGCAGACATACTCAAGGTTTGCATAGGACAGGCTGACCTCCGGGTCCGTGATGTTGTCCTGTGTGAGCGCCTGTTTGTGGTGGACGATGTATCCCGGCTTGTCTTTGCACTCCTCACAAAGCCCGCCGTCAATTGTTCTGCGGAACTTGATATATCCGGCGCGGCATTTCTTCCAGCGCGCGGATGCATAAAAGCCTGCTGCCCATGGCTGCATGTATTTCCCTCCAATTCTCCACGCTACAACTCTAGCACATTTTTTTGGCTGTGTTAGCTCAACTTTTGTAGCCCAGCTCCCGCGCGACCTCATAGACAAAACGCTGATGCAGCCGCTTTGCCGATGCAGTACTCATGTACATGGCGCGCCCGATCTCATCAAAGCGCAGCCGCTTTCCCCATGTATGTGCGGATACAACCGCCAGCACGGATGCGCCGTCTCTCCATGTCCGCGCTGTGTTGATGGCTCGGCTCACCGCCTCATAGTCCCGGTACTCCTGAGAGGACAGGACGCGCTCGGCGATGTCCTCAACGGCGCGACCGGAAGAGCGCCCGCCTGGCTGCGAAGAATAGCCCGGCGTTGTCTTTTGCCGGCTCATGTCCCGAACCTGTTGGTCCAGTTTCGGGAATGCGCCGATGGTGCGGCAGACATTCCCGTACCACCAGTAACGAGGTTTTGACACTTGCTCAACTCCTTCCGTGTTTCGTTCTAAAACCCTACACATTTACAAGGGCTAAATTAAGCGGCTCCCGGTCGCTTGCGTACTTCTTTTTTGGGGTCCCATACATATTTAAAATATAGGAACCCATATTGTGTGGCTCTCGCCTCGACGAGAATGTACCCGCGTGGCGCAACTGGCGGGCGCTGCGGGCTGTACTCCCGCACTGCCTCGGTCGCCGGTTCCGGCTCTGGGCGGACGCAGTTTCGGCTCGCTTTCCAGCGATGCCCTCCGAACTCCTTGCGCCAGTGTCCGTGCAGGTAATTCGCCAGCGCTGTGTAGTCCTGCCCATGGTCAACCTTGTCGCCGTTCTGATTTACATAATAGTTGTGCTTTCTCAGCGGTTTGCAGTCAATCACGCTGCCGAGCCCCCATAGCCTTCCGATCTCATCGACCGGAATGCCGTCCGTGATCATGTGCAGGTGAAAACGGTTTGTCGATTTGCCCCGCCCGTATACAATCACAAGCTTTGCCTCTGGATAGCGGTAGAGCAGTCGCCGGTAATAATTATCCCTGATTCTGCGCATCTCCTGCGCGGTATGTACCTCATTGTCTGCATCTAGCGTGAGGGTAGAGTAAAAGCTCGTCGGTCCGAAGTTTGCATTGACGAGCGCGGCAAACTTCGCCGCGGAGATCTTTTGATTAAATTCTTCGCGTTCCGACTCCGTCTGAAAGCGCGGCTTTTTCGGCTTGCTGGTCCTCAAGCCCGCGCCGCTCGATACCGTATATACGATCTGCTCGCAGACGCAGCCGGAAAACTTCCGCCGCTTGTGTCGCTTTACCATAGCTCCTCCTGCCTCGGTTTATTTCCCGAGGCTCGCAATGATGCCCTTTTCACGTTCAGACAGCCCCCAGACGTGCGCGGCGGCTTTCTCGGCTGCGGCTTTCTCGGCTGCGGCTTTCTCGGCGGCAGCTTTCTCGGCGGCAGCTTTCTCGGCTTCGGCTTTCTCAGCGGCAGCTCGGTTTGACAGCAGCAGCCCGCCACCAAAGATTTTCTTTCCCGCTGCGCGCTGACTGTCCAGCGTTGTAACGCACGTGCAGTCCTCGCGCTTAACCGCAAACTCTATCCCGTAGTGTGCATATCTCTCCAGCATGGCTGCCGTCAGCACATGGCCCGGATATGTATATTTCGGCAACTCCCGTTTCGTCTGCGACTTTATCTGCCGCATCGCCCGCTCGACTGCCCTTCTGAGTGATGGGGCGCTCTGCGCGATGTTTCCTCCGAAACTTGTTACAAACGCCGTGTGAACGACTGCGCCATTTTCATACGTGATGTTTGCATCGCAAATGATATGGTTCATCCTCAGCACAACTGATTGGCCGGAGAGCACCGTGAGCGATGGCGCAAAAAGAAAGAACGCAATCCCTCTGTCTATGTAGAATTCGCAGATTTTTGAAAGAATCGAAAAAGGCGGGTTGTCCAGCACGACGCAGCCATCCGAATAGTCAAAACGCTCATAGTCCCCACCCGGATAGAATGGCCGCACGATGCAGGCCGGGTCAATCCCATATTCACTGCACGCCCAATCCCGGATCGCATCATAAACAAGCGGTGGCGTGTAGCAGTCGTCCGTTGTCTTTTTTTGTTTGAATTTCTCCGTGAACTCATCGTATTCCGGGTTGTCGTCGAATAAGCATCCCTGTTCCCATTGCATGCCTCAGCCCTCCCTTGTTTTCTTCTGCCCGCTCAAAGCGTGGGCGGAAGTTCCGCCCATGCGTTCAGCGATCAGCGTCCAAATACTTAATGTTCTCCTGCATTGGCTCTTTCCCGAAAGCCTCCCGTAATTCGTTCGGCGTAAAAACACTTTCAACCTCTTTCAAGGCCTTATCCGCGCGGCGGTTCAGGCTGCGCAGCTTGAAAAACGTCAGCGTGCCCAATGCCAGCCATTCCAGCACCGCCGCAAGCTCCAAAATATCAATGATCATTTTGCCTCGACTCCTTCCATCTGTGCGCCGCAATAACCGCACTTCTGCGGCAGAACGTACTGCACGCCGCTTTTTGCCCGCAGTTTCATCGATGGCTTTTCCGGTCGACCGCAAACTGGGCAGCGAAATACCCGGAAGATATCATCCCAGCGCCAAACCTTCCGGTTTTCTTCGCTGCTTTCCTCTCGGCGCAGCTCCTCTTTGCGCGCGCGTCTGAAAAAATACCCAAATCTTCCCCCAATGGCATCTTCCGTTGTCCATCTGATTCCCGTGATCCGCATCCCGCATTTCGGGCATTTTGTTGGATTAACTTTCATTTCGCTTTTTTTCAGGTCGAGCCGGTCCTCACCGCCGAACGGGAAATGCTGTATGTATCCTTCCTCGCTTATACTAAACTCGTCGAATATGTAATTGCAGTTCGGGCAGACCGGGCAGGAATCCAGATAACCCTCGACCTTGCTGCTACATTCCTCGTGGCGTTCCTCCGCCGTTTCGTTGACCGCCGGTTCTGGTGTCCGGAGTTTGTTGTAATACTCCAGCAGCGTGTCTGTCGCGTTTTTCATCAGGACCGTGCTACAGTCTGGTAAGTCCACCTGACTCCATCCGTCAATGATCGCGTGAAGTGCGCACTTTTCGCAGTTGACCTTTGCACATGCCTCCATGGATTGCATGATCTCTGCGAATGTCATGCGCTCCTTGCCAAACAGAAGTTCCTCGGCTCGCTTGTTTTTCTCACTCATTTTCGTTCCCTCCTTTTATAGTTAAACTGCTTGACATCCGGATTTCGGTCACGAAATGGCGTGAAACGGTCCCCGCAGACCGGCTCCAGAATCCGGTCCAGCTGCTCCTGCGCGTAGTCAGACTCCGGTTCGCACATCCACGCAATTCCCAGCTCGTTGTTTATCGCCTCCACGCGCTCATACATTCGAATCATGCGTTCAGCGCCGAAGCCCTCCTGCGCAAGCGCCGCCATCCAGAGATCGCAGCCCTTCTGTACGCCTGCCTTAAAGCCTATATCCAGACCTGTCTGTAACGTCTCCTTGAGCCTCTTCGCAAAATTCATCCCTTCTCCGCCTCCAGTTCCTTTTGTTCCTGCATAAAGCCGTGCAGATAGAGCAGCAACAGCTTTTCAGCGGTGTTCACGTAGCGGTTCAGTTCTTTCTTGCTGATCTGGAGCTTGCCAGTCGTGATAACGCGCAGATCCGGCGTCCCGATCACCTGTATGCAGGCTGGCGGCTCTCGCTGCGGTCCGTCCTCCGTGATTTCAAACAGCGGCGGTGTCAGCTGGTCCATTGTGATACGCGGCGGGTATTTCTCGCCCCGGAAATCAACCTCCCACTTTTCATCTTCCATCGCTGTTTGAAATTGCCCCAGCTCGCCATAAAACAGCTCCATGATTTTTGCCATATTGATGCCCCTTTCAGATCGTTATAACTTCCCGCCGAGACTGGCGGGCTAATTTCCTCCCGACGCACAGATAGCAGTTCGTACAGCTCCACGCGCCCTTGTAATTGTTCCGTTCCGAGCAGCGCACATTGTAGCAAAGCCCCTTTGTTGCGCGCCTCTGGTCCCGTAGGTATCCGTAGACTCCGCTTTCTCTCGTTTCTGCGGCTCCAAACATGTTTCTCATTGTCCCGCTCCTTTTATTTTCGTCCGGGGACCGGAAACCCGGTCCCCTTGCAGTGACGGACTTTCACCGCCTGCACCCGGCGCGCCGCGCCATCCGCATGATCGCTGCGCGTCTCCGGGCGAGCCGCCCTTGTCTGCTCAGACGGCTTGGGGGATTGGGAGGTCATGCGATGTCGCCGGTCCTTGCGCGGTCCGGCGTTGGGTAACGTCCCACAAAGCGCACGTTCCACACGCTTTTTCATTCCCGCCTGCGGTTGATCCAGCCCGCAGGCGGTTTACAAAAAGTCGGGGCAATCCTCCCGCCGCCGTCTCATGGCGGAGCGGCAGCGGCAAAAGTCCAGATAATATAAATATGTACCCCGGCTGGTTGCCTATTTTATGTGCCGATATCCTTATGCAGCAAGCCCGCCCCGTTTTTGGTAAGCGGCAGCGCCTTGCGCCGCGCCTGCTCTTCCGGATTCCACCCGCACTTTGCGCAAAAGATCGCGCTTTTGTTGGCGCAGTTGTTTCCTTGCTTCGGCAAACCGCAGGGCGGCTCCGGTCTTGCTTTGGTTTCCTCGTCCATGTCAAACCTCCTGTATGTCAATTCCAAATTTTGAGCGCATAAACTTTTTGTTGCGCAGGTACTCCTTTGTCCGCGTTGCCGTTGACTTGACATCCTCGACAATCAGCTTTCCGCCGGCTCGGTACGAAAAATCCGCCGTGTATCTCACCGCGCGGACCCGCTCTCCGGTCTCGGTGCAGTAGCTCTCCTGCAATGTAAACTGCGGTTGCAGCCTCAGATCCGAGATAATCCCAGCCCGCAGCATAGTCAAAAGCTCGTCATAGCGCCGCGCCTCTTTTTTGCTGTCAAAGCGTACCCCGGCGCGCTTCTCCGGCGCGTTTTTGTACTTTGCCTGCCGTTTCTGCTCCTGCTGTGCCTCCGGAAGACGCTGTTTGGCGTAAAGCTCCCGCATTCTCGGTGGCATGTCCGCCATCGACTCAAAGCGCAGCCCGCTCATACGTCTACTTCTCCGCGTTTTCCTGCATAGCTGCAAAAATCGGTGTCCCGGACGATGTTTTGCCACTTCCGGCACCAACGGAACAGCGGTTCTCCGGACGGCGGCATTTTTTGGTATGAGTAGCCGCAGTATTTGCATTTCAGCGGCACGATTGCCTCTTTCACGGTCGGCGCCTCGTCGATCAGCGTGCAGATCATGCCGTCGGTGATGCTCGAGCAGCAGCCGCAGTCGCCCACGCATTTTGACTGATGCAGTTTTTTGTATGCGTCCGCGTCAATCAACCGCATGTTTTGTCTCCTCCTTCCGCCTGCCGTGGCTGCAATAGCTGTCCGGCTCGCAATATGGCAGGTTGTAGTCATCGCAGCTGTAAAGCCCTTTGTCTATCTCCCTCCCCAGGTATCTGCAATCCTTGCAGCGCACAACCGGCACAGCGTCTGTGGACGGAAAGTTATCGCCGGTAGTAACTGCCCACGGCTGGACATACGGTTTACACTTATCAGCTGCCATCCAAACCCAGTGGTCGTCTTTCCAAATCAAAAACGCGCTATTCTGCGGGTATACGGCATATACCCAGAAAACGCCGCCGGATAAAAGCTCAATCTGAAACATTGCCGTTCCCTCCTGTATTTGTCTGATACTCGCCGTAGCTGCAAAAGTCCATCCCGTTTGTGCATGTCTCTAGAGCAAAGCAATGCCCGTTTGGACTGTCTACAACGCCGGTGTGTCTTTGCCAGTGCTTGCAGTCCTTGCAGCGCATATTCGTTTCGACGTTAAGGGTAGGTGCCCCATCCAAATAATTGATGATCGAGTCAAATTCCCAGTCTTCGATTTCTCCCTTTCTGAGGTCCTCCAGTGCCTTGTTATAGATTGCATCCGCGTCAACTGGTCGCATCGTCGTTCCCTCCATCCATCTTCGCCCCGCAGTTGGGGCAGAAATTCCTGCTCCAAAGTGCATCCTTTTTGAAAGCACACCGGCAGTTCGTGCAGACGATTGCTGCCTTCTGGTATCGAATTGTCTCGCAACTCTGCGCGTCGTATTCGCGCCAGTCTGCTTCTTCCCACCGTGCAAACACCACCTCCGCAACGTCGGCGGCGGGTTGCAGGAAGATGTACTGTTTCAGTGTTTGACCGATGATCTCGCCCATGCCACGGTGCTTCACAGCTTCGTCGATGTCCTCAATCAGCGTATCGCGCCGGATATAATCAGTCATCGTTTACCCTCCTGTTCCATGCTTCGATTGCTTTTTCTTTGCTGGACAGCCCAGATACTTTCATCTTCTTTGTGTGGAGGCCATCACCAGCACTATATCTCCCACAACCGGCATCCCACCCAAAATCTGCTCTATCGTAGGTATCGTACATATGGATAACGGTTGCAACTCCACCGCACTCAGGGCAGCGTTTCAGTTCAGCCATCTTCGTCACCTCCGAATCTCTCGTCATACTCGGCAAGCGTAATAAACTCGATATCCTCGCCTGTATAGCCGAGACTGTCGAGGCACATCAGCTCCACCAGCGTATCTTTGTTTACACACTTTACCAGATCTTCATATTGGATAGTGTTGTTCGCCTCAAAGCTCATCTGAGCGCCAAACTCGCCACGTACGGTAAAGCACACACGGTTTTTAACCATCCTTCTTGCCCTCCTACGGCTTGACATCCACGTTTACCGGGAACTCGGTGTGGAACTCGATCAAATAATGGTACGGGTCGGCGTGCGTGCCGGTGATGTCTTCGACCACGTAGAGCGTGTAGTCGTTGAGGTAAATGTAATTCTTCTTGTACTCGTTTGCACCGACCTTGCACGTTACGACCAGCTCCGAAGAGGAGTTGTTGCTGATGGACATATATCCCTCGGCGTAGAGGATGATTTTGTCAGTTCTCGCGTTGTAGACCGTGATCCGGCGCTCACAGCTGAAATTGTCAGCGGCAACGTTCATGTTGTGGTTTACCTTGTCCGCTTCCCTCGTCATGCATCCTGCGAGACTTGCAATAAGCATGATAGCCGCCAGAAGCAAAGCCATTCGTTTTTTCATTTTTCAGTTTCTCCTTTCATTGCCTTCTCGGCTTCGGCAGCCTGACGGCAATTCGCTTTGACAATCCCGATTGCGATATCCCCACGGATACTCCACGTGTAGTCCTCATGCGGCAGAATCAAGACGCGCCCTTCCTTGTCGGCTTCGGCAAGCTCGCGGAGGCGGGTATAATTGCAAAGGCTTTCCAAATCAGCAAGGCGCATGAGTTTCAAAGCAATCTCGTCTGCCTTATCTTTCGGCAGGACTTCCTCCGGCATCAGCCCCGTGTCCTCGTAGGCCGCAAGCCGCTCACACACCGCTGTTTCAAACGGGCAATCTTTGAGCTTGCAGCCCCCGCCGTAGCACGGCTGCTCAAAACAGCGCGGATAATATGCGTGACCATTTTCCCATTTCGTCAGTCGTTCCATTCTTCTGTCTCCTCCTCATCTTCGCCCGCCGCGAAACGCTCGCAGCCATGCGTGTAAACGTCCTGGATCTCCTCGTCGGTCAGATCGCAGGTGTCTCTAAACGACGGGTAGTGCTCGCTGCAATACGCGCAGTTATAACAGATTGCTGTCATTGTGCACCCTCCGGCGCTTCCGGCAGCGGCATCCAGTGTGAGATCAACTTCTGCGGTACGTCCCAGTTATCACACGTCCATCCGTCGCTCGGGAAGTATCTGGCCATATCTACAATCGGTCCGCCCGCATCCCGAAAAGCAACGAGATACTTCTTGAGACGGTCTATTGGCAGTCTTTCCTCCACGCTGACCCACTGCGGCACTTTCTCCCGCAGCGCCGCGTTCTCGGCGGTCAGGCGCTCGATCATGGTGATAGCTTCCTCCGCCAGCCGCTCCGTGCGACGCACATACTTCATTTGTGAGCAAAGCCCGTAACCCTTCTCTGTATGCGTCGCGCAGATACGCAGCGCCTGTATAATTTCCTTGTCTGTCATAGCGCGTTCTCCTCCCGCTCAAAGCGGATTTTCATTTGTGCGGGGCAAAGGTCGACCTCTGGGCGGCGCTTGCCTGTCCAGCGAAGCCCGCCAGCCTGTCCGACGCACTTCCATCCAGCCGCCTTTAAGCTTGTCCCCGGCTCCGTATCCAGAATGTAAGTAATCAGTTTGTGGTAGCCCATCGCCCGGGCGGCGCGCCATGCAGCGGCATACAGAATAGAGCAGGCATTTCGAGTTCCGTCTGTACAACAGCGGTTTACCTCAAGCGTCCATCCATCATCCAGATACCGTGCAACGGGTCTTCCGACGATCGCCACGCCTACGATTTTCTCTCCGTCTGTGCAGCCGATGGAAAATTTATGTCCAACGACCGGCTTATGATGGCGGTGATGCTCTGCCACAAACGCATTTGCCTCCGCGAGCGAGATTGGGCAAATATCAAGCATCTTCCTTTTCTCCTTCCTCCGGCGTTTCCGGCAAACCACGCCATTCCCAGTTCATCAGTCCTAACCTGCAGCTCATGCACTTGCAATTTTGCTTTTTGTTGCAATCACAGCAAAAAGTTATATCACTACAGTGATATTTGCAGGAAGCGCACCCGGCAGATATCTTCAGGTCAGCAATCGCCGCGTCCCTCTCGGCTTCTGCCTTCGCATTCTCGGCGGTCAGCCGCTCGATCAAGGTGATAGCTTCATCCGCCAGCCGCTCCGTGCAACGCACATACTTCATTTGTGTACAAAGCCCGCAACCCTTCTCTATATGCGTCGCGCAGATACGCAGCGCCTGTATAATTTCCTTGTCTGTCATAGATCCTCCATTCCTTCAAGAACCATTTGTCCCGGCAAAACGCCGTCCTCCATCCACCAGTGCATAACGTCATCACCTGTTTGCCAGTCGCAAGGCAAGCCTCGCTTTTGCCGTTCCGCAAGCATCCTATCAAACGCCCGGACATACGCCGCTTTGATCTTTGGGTAACGCGCGAACTGCACCTTCCGGTGCTTGCCTGCCATTGGGCACCCGATGCACCCCACGCGCTTCCATCCGCATTCATACAGCGGATTCATGCAGATCTTTTCGGCAGAAGCGTAGTCCAACACGTCAGATTCCGTCCAATCGATGATTGGATTGATCGTCCGCGTCCCCTTGAGCTGACAGTTTTCCATCATCATTCGGCTTTCGTCGTTGTCATTCATCAGCGTCAGCCGCTTTTCCTTATTCTTATGAATCGTTTCCATAACGCCGCGAGATTTCCGCTTTTGCGACTCGGCCCAGCGAACGCCGGTCGCGATCCACCGCCCACGCCCGCTGGTCTCTTTGAGCGCCGCGCAGCAGTAGCGCTTCAGGCGTGTCGGCGGAATGAGCTTACGCGGGATCAGGTTCCACATCGTCACGTTCCCGCCGTCCGGCGTCCGGTGCGTATCGATGTCGCATTTTACGCCAGCCAGCTCCAAGCGGCGGAAGGTATCCCGCACATGCCAGACAGTCTCCGGCGCGTCCGCCGTGGTCAGCGAATGCAGCACCTCATACGGGATACCAGATTTACCAGCCAGATGCAAAAGCACGTCTGAATCCTTGCCGCCCGAGTAGGTAATCACAAGCGGCTGCTTGTATACCCGCAGAGACATTTCAGCCGCAAACCGTAGCCGCTCTATCGCGGTCTGCTCTAAATCGCTCACGTCACATTTCCCCTCCTATTTTCCGTTTCCCTCTTGCCGCCCTCCGGCAATTTCTCGCCCCGCCATCGGTCATCTGGCTTATATCGATGATCTCGGCGCGCCTTCCGTAGCTTTTCAGCCGTTCTCCCTTCACGGCGTTCCAAGCCTCGCAGGACGCGCTGCAACCGGCTTTCCGGTTGGGGCAGTCCTGCGTGCAATGTCCGGATGTCCCTCCAGCGCGGCACGTCCGGCCAGTGCTTTTCCAGCACTTTTGTCTGGTAGTCTGCAAATTCACATTGCCCAACGGTCGTAAAGCCCGCCCATTCCGCAGCCAGGTCAATCCCGCCGATGCCGCTGAACAGACTCAAATGCGTCAGCATACCTCCGCGCCTCCCCTCAAAGCCCCGGTGTGTAGTGCAGTTTTCTGGCGGCTGCGTTCTGGTGGTACTCGGGGCGGGTAAATTTATAGCCCCAGTGCTTTGCCGCCGTAAACAGCGCGGCAAGCTCGTCCGAAGCGCGGACAAAGACCGTCTGTCCGCTGTATGTCACGGCGTAGTGGTTTTTCCCGGTGTACCCTGCCTGCGCAATTACGGCAGGATGGCGGTTTGCCCGCTCGCCGTTGTAGTCGATATTATTTCGCGCCATAGTGTTTGCGCCTCCTCACCTGATTGTCCGCACGGTTTATCTGCTTCTGTGCCGCAAGGTCTAACTCTAAATTTTTCCGTGCCTGTCCGTTTTCCACGTAGAGATAGTTCCGGATGCTCTCATAGAGCGTCCAGTTGCAGCGCATGGTGCTGCATCCCGCCATCCTGGTTGGACAGAATCTGCCGCATGGCGGCTTGATCCGGCGCAATCGCGGCGTTAGACTCGGCATCATTCTGCCTCTTCCTTCACGTGCTGGAGCCATCTGCCCAGCTTGTTTAGCTGCGTCTCCCGCCGCGCCAGATCATTCACCGTTTCCCTGTCCACGCGCGGCATTTTGAGCAGGATCTCTCGATCATTGACGCAATCGTCTGCGTAGGCAAACAGCGCGTCAATTACGTCGTCCAGCTGCTCCGGACGGAATTTGACTGTGATCCGCTCGTCCATATCACATTGCCCCGTAGACCGACAAGCCGATTGCGATTGCGCCTGTCACGGCAGCGACGTCCATCATATGCCCGTATCCGGCAATCACTGCGAGGACATACGCCGCACCGCCAAGCCAGATGCAGCAGGTCTTCACGATCAGCCGCAGCGCCCGCCGGTACTGCATTTCCTCCCGCAGCTGCGCCCGGCGCTCCCGCGTGGTTTCTTCCGGTTCTACTCGCGCAAGGTTCGTTCTCATGGTGTTTTCCTCCTCAAATCGTCTTTGACCAGATCACGGAATCATCTTCTGCAACTATTTTCTGCATGAGAAATTTAAAGTCTCTGGCATCTTCTTCGCTCTTTTTTGCAAAAGCTCTGTAAAACGCATTGATCACAAATGCTGCTGCAGTAATCAAATCAAAGCCGCTGCCCTCAATTCTTGATATTGACGTTTCACCGTCAATGCCGATTTCGACGTATAGTTTCTTCGCCATATTCAATATCCTCCCTCTGTGTCCAGAAGCCAGTTCTTGAGTTTTACCTGTGCCGTCGCGAAGCACAGCTCCATGTCGCAGCACTGGACGCCTACAATCTCCATGTCCGAGCCGTCAGCGTTGCAGCCTTTTCGGTAAATCCGGACGCCCCAGTCTGTTACCTTGCTATAGGTGATCTCAAGGTGCATCGGGACCCGCTTGACGATATCGTCAAAAAATCTCAAAAAATCAGCCATCGTTCCTGTCCCTTCCTATCATTTCCGCGTCAGCCAGCGCGCCAGCTCAGTCAACGGCACCGCGTACTTGCCGCCGATCTTCCGCGCCGGAAATTCGCGCTCGGCAAGCAGCGTCCGCCGGTCAATGCCTAGCGCGGTCTGGCACTCGTTGACCGTGATCGCCGCCCGCCCCGGGAACATGTCCGTCAGCAGCTCCAGCTGCGGACGATAGCCCTCCGCCTCACGCATGGTTCCTCACGCCTCCTTACAAATCGTGTTCCAGCGCGACACCTACAAAATCCCTTGCAATTGCCATCACCGATTTCTCGCCGTACTGCGTATCCAGCCATTCCTGCCAGAGCGGCTTTAATTCGTCGGCTGTGTAGCCGGTTTCCTCTGCGATTGCCTCCAGAGCTTCTTTGCGATCCCGTGTCAGAAACTCTGCCAGCTGCTGCTCCATGCTTTTCCTCTGTTCCTGCATTTTCCTTTCCTCCTGTTGCCCTTTCCTCCCGGATGACGTTTCCCCGGATACCCTCAAGCTTCTTGACGAGGCGCTGCCGTCTTTCCGCTAAAATGCAAGGTCACGCTCTTCGCGCCGTTCTGTTCCAGCAGAGCGGCGCGTTTCAGCGCCTTCCTGTATTTCTCGCGTGTCGCTGCCCACTGTTCCCAGTTCCCCATTCGTTCCAGAATGCGGACGGCGAAGGTTTCCAGCTTTTCTGTTGCCATTTTCACGCCTCCTTCTGCTCGTCCTGCTTGACTGCCATCAGCTTTGCGCATGCTGCCATGCCCTGCAAGTACATCAGCGCACCCTCGCGCAGCTCCGGCGTCAGCTTATTCATTTCGGTCGTGATCTTCTCGGCCAGCTTGCAAAATTTCTTCATAGAATTATCCTCCTTTGTTGTAAGCGACAGCCAGCGCGCTTTGGACGATCTCGTCGAGCTTGGAGACGATCCGGTCAAACTCCGGCCGCTCCGTGTCGTCGATCACGCCGTCTTTTGCAATCGTAATCAGGCGGCGGTCTTCGCGCGCGTCGGCAAAGTCATAAATTTGATCAATGAGCCGCAAGACGGCCTCGGGCAGATCGCATTCCCGCACATCGGGAATGAGCCGCTGGGCGATCTCGCTCGTCTGGCGCAGGTGCTGGTAACACAGATACTGCGCGTCGTAGATTTCCGCCATCCGCACAACCGTCTCCGACGGCGGGATGCGTACGCCGCTTTCGTAGTCGGCAAGGCTCCGCACCGAGCAGGGGATCGCGTCGGCGGCGCGTTCCTGGGTGATGCCCTTCTGCAATCTCGCGGTCTGGTAAATATTCGACATGTTGTCCTCCATTCCGGCAGCAAGTCTGCATGCTGCCCATTATCTCCGGCAGGCGCTTTGCATGGTCACGTCGGGCATAATTTGTTATGATTTGTATGTCAGCTGGGTCCTACGTTTTTCTCCCAGACCGGCGATCATTTTCTTCGAAGGCCATATAAAACGCGTGGAGTACATAGGCTGCTGCGATGATCAGCTCCTTGCTGCTCCCGCCGATCTTTACAATCGACTCATCGTCGGTGATTCCAATTTCGACATGTAATTTCGTCGCCATGTTTAATGTCCTCCCTTTAAGATTTTTTGGTGAGCCAGCGGGCGAGTTCTGTCAGCGGGATGGCGTACTTATTTCCGATCTTCCGCGCGGGGAACTCCCGGTCGGCCAAAAGCGTCCGCCGGTCGAGCCCCAGCACCGCCTGACATTCTGTGACCGTAATCGCCGCCCGTGCCGGGAACATGTCCGTCAAAAGCTCCAGTTGCGGCCGGTACCCTTCTGTCTCACGCATCGTGTGTTCCTCCTTTCTAAGCAGATTCTTCTGGCGGCTGGTAGAGCTCGTCGATCGAGCAGTTCAGCGCCTTCGCCAGCTCCGGCAGCTGGGACGCGCGGGGATAAGCAGTTCCTGCCTCCCAGTTCGCGACAGCAGCTTGTGTTACTCGTAGCATCTCGGCAAGTTGTTTCTGGGACAGACCAGCTTCGACTCTCTTGGGTTTGATTCCGTTAATTTTGATCACCCCATAACGTTAATAATTTATCAAGTAACTTGATATTATGGATTATATATCAACTCACTTGATATGTCAATATAAAAAATCAAATTTTATAAATAATCTTGATATTTACTGGAAAAAATAAAAAAGGCTGATATTATATAAGAGAGGTGAAGCGTTGTGAATAGATTGAGACAAGTTCGGCAGAGCAAGGGCATGAGCCAACAAGAACTTGCCGAGGCGTTACACGCTTCGCAGGCAGCTATCTCCGGCTGGGAAACGGGAAAGTATGATCCAGGCATGAAAAACTGGAAAGCGATTGCTGAACTGTTTGGTGTTCCGGTAGATTACTTGATCGACGATACACCCGATGACAAAAAAGAAGCCTCATCGGGTATCCCCGATGAGGTTCTGAGCGCCGCAGAGGCATTTATGCACTTGCCACCGGAGGCGCAGAAGGAAGCGCTGGCGTACCTTGACTTTCTAAAGCAACGATACGCAAAACAAAAAGACTGAGCCCTTCCGGCGATAACGACATGAGGTCCTGAATCAATTCCTTGTCCAACGCGGCACTTCCTTTCATATGTGAGGTGTCTATTTATTCTATATCGCATTCCGATTGAGTGCAATGCAACACTTTTAAGCGGAGGTATGTTATGGAGCAGAGCGGCGAGGTGTCCTTGCGTCCCTGGGAACCAAAGGTTATTTTCGGGCTTCTTTTTGCAGGCGGCGGTTTTGTGGCTCTGTTCTCGCTTTTTGATGAGTTTTTGTGGCGTATGCTGGCGATGGGGCTCTATTTTGCAGCGCTGGGCATATGGCTGTTTTTTGGCGGAATTGCGACCAAGCTTAATAACGACGAGGCGCTGAAAGCGCTCGATCCAGCCGCTGTTCTGGCAGAGCAGCGCCGCAAGCCAAAGAAACTGATCGATCGCTGGTGGGTGTGGGTCGCAGCCATGATGATTGCGGGGCTCGCCGGGACAATGCTCGACCGGCAAGCCGGTCTGGGACAGCCTGCCGCTCAGACGCAGGCAGAGCCGGAGGCTGCGGCTGAAAAGCTGACAATCCCAGACCCGATTACTTATTCCGGATACGGCGATGATTATTTCGAGATTACACCGTTTGACGGGCTGTATTATTTTGAAATTGGCGGCAATTCCGGCGCACATCATTTCGCGGTCAGAGGATACGACGCAAACGGAGCGTCGACTGAGCTGTTCGTCAACACCACGGAGTACTACGAGGGCTACGTCCTCGACCCGGAGCAGAACACACGCTATCTGGAAGTCAAGTGCGAGGATAACTGGACGGTTCGTATCATGTCGATTTACACCTGCCCAGTGCTGGAAGCCGGTGTGACTTACAACGGAACGGGCGATGACGTTTTGATTTTGCCGGGTAACTGTAAAAAAGCGGACATTCGCGGCAATTCCAGCGAGGCGCATTTTGCCGTGAAAGCCTACGGTCGCGGGTACGATTTGCTTGTGAATACCACTAATGCTTACGAAGGCACAGTGCGCGTTGACCCAGAGGCGACAATTATGACGATTGACGCGGAAGGAAGATGGGCAGTTAAAGTTTATAACTGACAATTTCAACGCGGCGGGAAGAAACCTGCGTTGGCCTGGTTTGTTCGCCCCACCGTCGTGCCATCGGCGGTGGGGCTTTTGGTTTGCTGCAAGCAGTGTGGGAGCTGCCTGTGAGTATAGCTTACAACGCGGCAAGCGGTAATGTCGAGAAAGAATCATTGTAAATTGTACACGGAATTGCATTATTTAGGAAAGGAATCTTGCTGAGAATGTCGGAATTGTACGAAATCTGTCGAGAAAAAAAGGAAAACACGGCGCCACGTATCACAAACCAGGATCTTGCCGAAGCAATCGGCAAATCAACAACCACTGTTGCGCAGTTCCTGCGCGGAGATGCCCCAAACGCGTCCTACGACACAGTGCTTGCGCTGTGTCGTGAGCTTGGGGTGTCAGTAGACGAATACAATGGACTGCCGCATGAGGTTCCGGACCCGAACCCCGCGCTGCTGGAGCGGATACACAGTCTGGAGTCAGAGCGCAAGGCATTGACCGATGCGTTAGAACGGATGAATGAGCATCTGGTGACTTGCAAGAAATCGCTGAAAATGCACCGTTTCGTAACAACTGTCCTGCTGGCCATGTTTTGCCTTGTGGTTCTTGCGATCATCATCGACCTGCTGAACCCGAATGTCGGCTGGATTCGCCGCGCGTTCCATATCGGCATGCAGCGGCTGAATCTGTAACGGTGTCCAAGTCTGACACGGGAGGTTTGTATGGCGATCCCCAAGTACTACGTGCGCCCGGATGGGCTGCATGAGACGATCATCAAAATCAACGGTAAGCGCAAAGCATTCCGCGGCCGAACCGACCGCGAGGTCTGGGAGAAGGTCAAAAGCTACCGCGCCGACGTGGCCGCTGGGAAGACCGAGACCTTTGAGAACGTAGCGCACGCCTGGTGGAACGAGATCGAGCCAACGCTGGCTCCAAACAGTCTGCGCAACTACAGCCCAGCTTATGAGCGCGCGATCGAGGAATTTAAAGGCGAGGATGTTGCATCTATCACGGCAAAGGAAATTGAGAAGTACGTCAACCGCTTTGCCAAAACCCACGCCAAAAAAACTGTCATTACACAGCGTCAGATCATCCGCCAGATCTTAAACAAAGCCCAGCGCGAGGGTTACATTGCCTATAACCCGGCTGACGCCGTTCTGCTTCCGAAGAACCTGCCGCAGAAAAAGCGCCACGCCCCGTCTTCCGATCAGATCGCAAAGATTAAAGCCGGCGTCTCCGACGACTTCGGGCTTTTCGCTTTTTTGATCTATTATACCGGCTGCCGGCGCGGCGAGGCGCAAGGGCTTATGTATGAGGATATCGACCTCAAAAACAAGCGCATCCGCATCCAGCGCAGCGTTTACAATACCGGACCCACACCGCAGATCAAACTCCCGAAAACCGAGGCTGGTATCCGCTCTGTCCCCCTGCTTACCGCGCTGGCAGACGCTCTGCCCAACAAAAAGCACGGCTATATTTTCTCCTCGGACGGCGGTGCTTCTCCCTTGCCCGGCTGGAAGCTGGAGGACCTCTACGTCGGTTATAAAACGCGGACCGGCGTCACCGTCTCTCCGCATGAGATCCGGCACGGCTACGCCTCCGCGCTCTATGAGTCCGGCGTTGATTATAAAACGATGCAGCAGCTGCTCGGACACGCGCAGCTTGCAACCACAATGGACATTTACACGGAGATTTTTGACAATCGCCTCGATGACGTTGCCGCACAGATGGACGCAAAATTCTAGCCGAAATCACTGTGTTCTTTCTGTGTTCACATGCATGTATTTTCGTGCTATTTTATGCTAGTCTTTGCTGCTGCCCAACCATTATTAAAAAATCGTCGTCACGTCGTTTTTGTTTTCTATTTCCCTGTTTTTCTGGTCCTAAAAATAAAAAAAGAAGCACCGGAATTAAAACTCCGGTGCTTTCTGTTATGGTGGACCTGAAGAGACTCGAACCCTTTTTATCCACAGAAATATCAACTAAAATTTAAATCTCTGTGTTTATTATGTGTTCATCGCATCAATCTGTGGCTCCACGACACCGTGATAATACCCGGCGATTTTTGCCTCTGGTCCGCCTGCGTCCTTATCAAAAAGAAACTCTTTGGCGAGATCTGCATAATACTCCGGGCGATCGACGCCGTAGCGCGTCGCGGACTCCCAGTAATCCGAGTACATCATGTTCATCGCCGCGTACCAGACCCACGGGTCGACGTGCACGCCGATGCTGTTGGCCACAGCCGTGGTCTGCTCGAGCGTCCAGTGCGCGCCCATTGAGCCGTCGTCATTTTCCATGTGCTTTGTCCAGCGCCGCGCGTCGTCCTCGGTAAACGTGGAGGCTTCGGACTCCATCTTGATCTTATCCGCCTTGCACAGCGCGTCCATGAGCATGGTGCAGCTGCCCACGCTTCGGGAGCTCACGGGCTCCGCCATACACGCCTCAAGCGCTTCGCAGAGTTTGGCCTTATAGGCCTTGATTTTCTCCGTCATAGGCTAAGCAAGCTTGAGCAGGCCGGTGCAGAGTTCGACCACGCTGCCTGCCGCCGTTGCATCGGTCGTCACCACCAGCGTAAATGTATGATTTACGCAGCAGCAGCACCCGGACAGTGCCAGATCTGTCTCCGTGTGGATCTCGGTGTTTCCGGTTGCCGGAAGCGTTACCTTGCGCAGCGTGCAGGGCAGCGCGACGCCGTCCATGTACCACTGCAAGGTGAGCTCGCCAGCCGCGGACGACGTAATGACCGCATCGGCTACTAGGTGATAGAGCCCAATTTTTACGGTGTCGTAGCTCTGAGGTTCGACCTGAATGGACTCTCCGGAGTTGACAACCTTCGCGCCCGCAAGCGTGAGCACTGTCGCAGCGTTTGCTGCAAGCGTCTGCGGGCTGTTATTAAAATACCGGACGCAGGATTTCTGATAGGATTTGCTGTTTCCGCTACAAGACATTTACTCGTCTCCTTTCAAAATTATGAAAAACGGGGCAATCGCCCCGGATAGTTATATCAGGTTTGGTCCGTCCGTCAGCCGCCGCAGCCGCACGGATTGCAGGGCGGGTTCTGGTAGTACCTGCCCAGCTGGCCGAGGATGTACTGCGACTGCATATAGTCGTTGTTCGCGGCGCGGCTCTGTGCGAGTTCGTCGCGCAGGCGCTGGTTCTCCTGCTGCTGCAGGAGCGTTCTGGTCGCCTCGCCCTCGGCGTGGATAGCCGTCTTGATCTCGCAAGCGTTGATGCTGGCGTTGTAGTTAACTCCGTCGATCGCGCGGAGAATGTCGCAGCAGCACTTCTGCTGCACAGAGATGCCGCTCTCCGTGACGGACTGCAAATCGCGCAGCTCGCCGAGGATGTTGTAGGCGTTGTCCTTGACGGCGCTTGTGACGTCGTACGCGCCCTGACGCGTTGCGGCCACGCCCTCGTTGTTCTGGCGCTCCAGAGCCGCAAAGTCCGTTGCACGCTGTACGTCGGCCTGCGTCGCCGGGGCACTCTCGCCGCTGCTGCCGCCGAAGCCTCTGCCCGCGAAGAGCAGGAAGAACAGCGCGATGAGAATCACAATACCCCATCCGCCGAAGCCATAGTCCTTGTTGTCCATAGATGTCCCTCCTTTCCGTCAGATTTGATAAACGCTTTCGCGTGGTATCACTTGATCTGCCCTATGAGGTCTCCCACGGTTTTGTTTTTGTTTGCCTCGAACCAGTCGTTAAACCCCGGCTGCGAGGCAAGGAAACTCAGGACCATCTGCGGACTCTGTCCTTTAAGCGTCGTCATTGCTGTCTGCATCAGCCCGCTCAACACTTTGTTTCCGCTGTTTCCGCCCATCAGTGCCATGATCGGATTTTGCATTTACTTTTCCCTCCAAATTCTCAAGCCTAGAAGCCATGCTCTGCATGCCTTCCGCGATCTGCTTCAACTGCTCCTGTAACTGGTTTGCTGCCTTTTCTTCTTCGGTCGGCTCCGGAAAAATGCGAAACCGTGCGACGGTTTTTGCCGCCATGCTGTCTGTCCGGATGTAATAGAGCAAATTCTCCGTTTCATGCAGCGCGAGCGCGTTATCGTTCGGCTGCATCTGCAAATTGTTGATGCTTGCCTCGCTGGCTACTGTCAGCACGCCGAGCTTTGGCGGCTGCACTTGCATTTGTGCCGGCTGCGGTCGCGGCAAAGGTTGCATCTGCACCTGCTGCGCGCCGTCCATCTCCCAGCGTCCTGTGTATGGGTTGTACGCCATCGTGCATCCCTCCTTATGCTCCCATTGTACCGGAGCGCAGATTTTTAAGGGTGGCGCGAACGTGCGGGAGTGTGAGGTTGTGTGAAATACGAAAAGCCCGTGCAGATTGACTGCACGGGCATGTATCCTATTTATTGGTTTATTTCTTGTTCTCAGGCTTTTTCCAAAGTGATTTTAACCCATCAATATGTTCAAAGAGATCGTCTCGGATTGTTGCCTCCATCGGGTCAAGAATGAAGTCGATTCCTTCTCGTCTTGCCAGCTTCGCAGCAGGAACAAAATCACTGTCTCCGGCGATCAGGATAACCTGATCGACCTGTTTTTTATAGGCAAGCGATGCGATATCTAATCCGATGCGCATATCCACGCCCTTCTGATTGAACGAAATGGCAAAATCATTTTCTGTCAGGTCTTCAACGGTTTTCTTCCCCTGACAAAGCGCCTTTGTCGCATCTGGCTTGAGAGAAAAGTGCGCGTTCGCATCTGACAGTGCGCCCATTCGAAGTGCAACCTTTCGCTTTTTCTTCAATTCTTCGAAAAATGCATTTGCCCACGAATATGTATCGGATTTTCCAAAATCCACGTTACGTTTCAACGCTGGATGATAAACTGTTTTTTTGAGCGGAGGGCAGTCATAATAAAAAATCCGGTAAAGTTCCCGTTCTTCATGGTACTCATCGTGCGTCCCTTCGTCCCGGATATGCGCCATACAGTACGCATACAATTCTTTTGCACGTTCCCCAGGAGTCTTTGCACCACGAAGAAATGTTGCGCGCTTTCTGTAAAATGCGCCATCAACCAGAATCGCCGTCTTTCGCACCATATTCCCCTCCTAAAATGATGAAGCCCCCGGTTTCAGCTTTCCCCTTATGATTGGGGCGCTTATTACCGGGGACCTGTTAATGACACAACAGACGTAGACTTGTTACTATCGTTGTGTCTCCATATTATGCGCATCAGTTCAAATTGTCAACCATTTCTGAACATTTTTGTGCAAAGTCACAATTGTTGCACAACCAGATACGAATAATTCACGAAATAATACAGTATTTCCCCGGTGCCGTCTCTGGCACCGGGGTTTGTCATATCATATGCAGTTTTCGTGCTGTCTGCCGCGCCCTTGTGTAAATTCCGGGCAGGCGTCTTGACAGGGTGCTCCGCTCCATGCACAGCTCGACGGCGACGTCTAGCTGCGGGGACTTGCCCACGATGTAGCGGCGCACGATCTCGGCGTCCTCCCGGCTGTATCCGGTTTCCTCTATGACGCGCTCCCACTCGCTGTGCAGCAAACCGGACAGATCTTCGGGTATATTGACTCTCGCGCTCGCCAAAGGCGTCCCTCCTTCCGGGAGGGCGCGGCGGACGGCTTACTTGTGATTCAGCACGGCAATATTGCCCTTGTTGGATACTTCCAGATCAAGGGCGGCGGCGAGGTCGCGCACCTTGACGTAGTTCGTGCCGTCTTTCAGGATGCGCTCAACGGCGACTTCCTTTCCGTCCACGATGATCTTGCTTTTTTCTACCACTTCACGTTCCTCCTCTCCGTGTTTCCCATCCTCCAGCACCATGACCGTGTGCCCGCTGGATACCAGCACGTCGCCGCGCAGCAGATACTCGTCCTTCTTGAGATACCTTGCCGCAGTCAGCAGTTCGAACTCTCCCGTCTGCGGCCAGTCGTGCCGCATGCAGTAGGTGGTGCAGCTGTTGCCCTGCCGCCGGAAAAGATCCTCCAGCTTGTGCACGCCTGCCGAGATGGCGCACAGCATCATAAATGCCGAGCAGTCCGTCTCCACCGGCTTTGTGATCTTGCTCAGATCCCATCCCACGGCCTTTGCCGCTGCATACGCGGTGTTGCGATTGTCCATATCGTAGCCGATATTCTTGTTCTTCACGCCGGCCTCGCAGGCTTTCGCGGCCAGCTCCGCCTTTTCCGGGTCCTTGAACCGCAGCACTCCCAGCCACACGGCTGGATACCACGTGGAGAAATTCAGCTCCCGGCCCGTCTGGTTTCCGGGCTGCTGCCCGTGGCCGCCGGTTTCACCTAGGCTGGCCTGCCCAATTTTGATACTCATGCCCGCTCACTCCCGTACAACTCGTGGTGCAGCTGCAGCACGGCGGCCTCGATCAGCTTATCGATCGTTTCCACATCAAATTGAATGCCCTTCTCGGCGAGGAAGTTCACGACATACGCCTTTTTCGCCGCGCCGTCCGTCGCGGTGTACAGCTGCTCCGCCGCCTTTACGCCGATCTCAACGTAAGTGCGGAGCGTTTGCAGCTTATCCGCGTCGATCTTTGTTTTGAGCCACGGGATCAAAAATGCCGAAACGAGCGCGCTGATGAGCGCGATCACTGCCGAGATGATTTGCGTGTAGTCCATAAGTAATTACTCCTTTCGCTATTCGACTGTTTCATTTTTCTTTGCAAAAACCCGCTTGAAGGCAAGCAGGCCAAGCTCTGTGATGGTTGCCCAGCCGGTAAAGCCGAGCACGTCGGACAGGTCGACCGACGCGCCGAGCTCCGGGCTGCGGATGACTGCAATTAGGACGGCGACGGTTTTCAGAGCGCAGGCCCAGACAATTACCGTCGTGATGAGCTGGAGCAGATATACAACAATGGTTCGCGCCATTTCTCCCTTGCTCCACTTGCCTTTTGCCCGCATATCTGCCTCCCAATTTATTGTGCACTGCTATGTTCACACTGCTTCTCGAGCTGGTGCAAAAACTTTTTTACATCGCCGTTTCCGCCCAGCTTGACGTATTTCTGCCCGGCAATCAGACGCTCGGCCATTGGCATCTCTTCTGACATGATGGTCAGACGGAGAATTGCGAGATATTGCTCGTCCTGATGCTCCTGCATTTTCCCGAGCTTTTTGTCGATCTCGGCCAGGTGCGCCTCCTGCGTCGTGTCCTTGCCGCGCTTTTTCTGTATCGCGCTGACGACGGCATTGACGACCGCCGTCAGCGCGGACGAGCCGAGCACGGCGCAGACGAGCGTAACGATGATGGTCTTGGTGTCCATGGTGTTCTCCCTTCCGCGTTATCAGATTGGCACGAAGGCCGCATCCGTCCACTTTGCCGTCGCGCCTGCCTCGCCCATCCAGATGGTGATCATGCGTTATCAGCTCCTTCTTTGCCGCCCGAAATGGCGGCTTTTTTGCGGTGTCCAAGTCTGACACCATCGTTAAATTTTGCCAAGCACCAGCATCGCCCCTCCGACGCGCTGGAAAAATACGCGGTCGCCCGCCGCCGGCGTGTAGCTTGCAAGGCACGCGCAGACCATCTGGCTTGCCTCCGTCTCTCCGTCGATCAGAAGCGTCACGCCGCCCTCCTGAACCGCCGTCACGGTCGCGAGCGTCGGTCGCGCCTGTGCCTGCTGCGGCTTGCGGAATAAATTGTCCTGAATCAAAGCAAAACCTCCTTTTGCGCCTCGTGCCGCATTTCCGCGTCGCTGGAGAGCGCCATTTCCCAGCGCGTCTCCTGATACTTGCCGCTCTCGCGCCCAATTTCCACCCAGTAGACGTCTCGCGCCGCGTGGTGCGGCATAGGCGCTGTGGAAAACGTCAGCTTGGAGAACACCTGCGTCGCCTCCTGCGCCCGCTTGCGGACCAGCCCCTCCAGCACCTGCGCCGACGCCGCGTCGTCGTAGACCGTCACCTCGCTCACGCGCCGGCCGCCCCGGTTGACCGCCGCAAGTGGGCTTTTGGGGTCGGTGATCTCAAAGGTAAAGCTCATCGGCGCGCGGTCCGGGCGCGAGACAATGCCGGTAAAAACGTTCGGAATCCTGAAAATGTCCTCCTCCGCCGTGACCTCCGGCAGCAGGACGCTCGCCTCGTCCGCGATGTAGCGGTATTCCGCCCATCGGGCGCGCGGGTCCTTGCTTTTCCGGCACACCCAGCGCCCCCATGCGTCCGCGCTCAGCGGCTCATACCCGGCGGCGGTCAGAAGTTCCTGCGCGATCTGCCCGCGGCTCGTCCCGGCCTCCCACTCAAGCGCCGTCTGCGTCAGCGCGTCAGACGGTTCGATAATCGCGTCGTGTACGCCGACGCTCGAGAAAACGGCGGAAAGCGCCGCCGTGTACCGCGTGCCCTTCGCGATGAAATGCCGCTTTGTGATCTGGCTGTCCCACAAAAGAAGCGTCGTGTCATACGCCTCCACGTCGCAGAACACGTGCCGCGCGCCCGTCCGCGCAACCGTCGGCATGAGAAACACGCCCAGCGGCCATTCGGCGTTCCCGCCGTCCGGCATCCGCAGGCAGAAAACCGGGCGCACATACTCCGCCTGCCAGTTTACCGACTCGTCAAACCGGAACGAAAACTGCGCCGTTCGTTGCAGCTGCGCCTCGCTGTCGAGTCGGACAGAGCCCTCGACCGCGTCAAACGTCCCCAGCGGGATTTCGTTTGCATCCAGCCGCTCATAGCGGTACGAGACGAAGCGCGTGCCCTGCGCCGCGTGCAGCGCCCTGCGCACCTCCTCTTCTGTGTATCTTCCCGTTGCAAGCGCGATCATGCGCATTCCTCCCATCGTTTGCCCGCGTCCATCTCGGACGCGGGTTTTTCATACCCCCGCATACGGAAATCCGACATCGATCCCATCCGCGCAGGTGTACACCAACTCCAGCCGAATGTTCGCGTTGACCGGAATATGCGTTAAAAACCCCGGCGCTGTGGCCGGTCTGCCGTTCACAAACACCAGCCACCGGCTGCCATGCCCGAGGCTCCCCCTCGCAAGCGGATTCGTTCCGTCTCCGATTCCCGCGATGCCGCCGTAGTCGTCAAAGTCTACGGTAATACCGTTTTCTTCCGCTACACTCATGATCTGCGCGTCCAGCGTGTCGTTTGCGCTTGCGTTTACCGCGTAGAATGTGGATGCATCGGCTGGCAGCCACGGTCCCCCATCATAAAACGCGCCGTAATTGGTAATCATCTCAACGCTGTCTGAATACACCGCCATCTCCGTCGTCGGCGGTCCGAAGCCGTTTGCGTTGTAGTCGTAGATATCCGTGCTTTCCGCGAGAAACGAAGCCGCGCAGTCTGCGCGAATGGCTGTGTGCGTCCCAACGTCATCTTTTCCAGGCTCTTTCATGAGGAAGTACGCCGTCTGATACCCCGTCTCCGGGTCGAGCATATCAATTCTTGCAAAGCCTTCATGGAAGTCCACATTTGGAATCGTGATCTGTTTGTATGTTGCGTCCGCGCTGTATCTGCATCCCCGGTACACCGCGTACGCCGGCGTGCCCGCGCACGTCAGAACCACCTGCGCTGTGTCGCCGCCGAGGCTGATTCCGTTTACATACCCCACATTCTCGCACATCCGCGAGACGATCACCGGCACGCCGCCCGCACCGCCCGCCGTAGCGTTTGTCACCGTCAGAATACCGCGCGAGGAGGACGCCGCAGCCTTCACCATGCGTAGCCGCAGCGCCTTCGTGTGCGTCCCCGCCGCGTCCTGCCACGCAACAGAAATCGGCGTGTCCGCGCCTTCTGAAAAGCTCACGGTGACCATCTGCTGCGTGCCTGCGGCAATCGTGTAATCCACGCCTCCCACCGTGATACTCACAGTTCCGATCAGATCCTTGCTGTGCATCTTGAAAAATAGCGGCGGCGCAGCCGAAAAACCGTCCGGCACGAATACCGTAAGAAGATCGTCCGAGACGCGCTGGAAATAATGCGCGCCGACTTGTGTTTGGATCGACATGATCGGGATCTTCGACCAGCCGCGCGGCTTGACGCGGCTATCCGGCACCTGCCCGACCGCGCGCCCGCTTGCCCCGTAGAAGATCTTCCCATACGGCGCGTCCGCCGCCAGAAGCGTCGCGTCTGACGTGTCGGTTCCTGGCGGCTGCGCCTCTTCCTTGACGATCGGCGCGGCGATCCCGTCGTCAATTTCCGTCAGTTCCAGCGTGAAGCTCTCGGAAAATGCATCGTAGGAAACCGGCAGCGACGCGCAGACGCAGCAGTAGCGCCTTCCGAACTGGTCGCGGTACAGAAGCGGCTTCTGTTTCAGAAGCATGTCAAGCAGCTGCTGGAGCGCTTCTCGCCCCGGCAGCGCGAACGTGTGCCTGTGGATGTGATCGAGCCGCCCGGAAAACTCCACAACCGGAAGCGTCCGCCCGGAAAAGCCGCGCTGGACCGCCTCCATCGCGAGATCGTCCGCGTGGCTCGGCGCGCTGTCCCGGTTCAGCCGCAGAAAGATCATGTCCTCCGGCGCGTCCGTCAGCGCAAGCGAAGCGCCCTCAAGGATCGTCTGTGCCGTGACACTCTCGCTGTCCGTATATGCCGCGTCCGTCTCCACCCGCAGCACATAGCTGTGCGTGCCGGCGCGTGCCCCGCAGTCAAGAATCGTCGTGGCGCTTTCCTGCACAAACGGCACGCGGACGCCGTCTCTCAGCAGCACCGTCCTTCCGCCCGGCGCTTGAGATAGCGTAAAGCGGACGCAGCCCTGTGTGCTCTGCCCGGTGCTCAACGTGACGGCATTCGGCTTCGCCGCCTGCGCGCTGATGGTGAATGTCTGCGTTCCCTCCGCGCTTTCGATGGCGTATTCATTCCATACGCTGACCGCTGCCGTGTAGCTCCCGTCTGGGAGATATTCCGCCACCGTGTGGCTCTGCCCGCTTCCGGCGAGAACGCCGGAGTCATAGCAAAGCGTCCCGTCCTGCCTCCGGATTTTTACGCGGTAGCCGGTCTGCCCCGTGCTCTGCCATTCAACGCGCGGGCGCATCGTGTCGCTGCTGTAGACCGCCACCGTCGGTGCGGCACTTGCCGAAACCACGTAGACGTACAGCGCGTCCGACCATTCCGACCATCCGCCGAGATCGTCTCGCGTCCGCACGCGCCACGCCGCCTGTCCGGCTGTCTGCGTAAGTTCTGCCGGAAGCGGTACGTCGGCGCGGCGCTCGGTCGTCGAGGCGGTGTAAATGTCCGTCCAGCTCTCGTCGCCCGATGGCTTCATCTGGAGCTGAACGCCCGCCTGCGCCCGACCTGCCGCGGAGCTGTGTTCCCAGAGAAACGCGACCGTTTCGCCCTGTGAAACGCTTGCCCCGTCCGGGCTCAGCGCCGTTGCCTTGCCCGTTTGATTGACGCAGGTGCATGTCCTCCAGTCCGACCACGCGCCGACGATCCCGTCGTCCGACGTGACCCGCACGCGCCACGCCAGCGCCTCGACCCCCGCCATGTCCGAAGCCGGTACCGTGGCGGTTTTCGCGGTCGTTCCCGTGAGCGTTTTGACGCTGCTCGTCACGCCGCCCTTGCGCGTGTAATACTGCGCCTCAAAGCTCGCCTGCTGCGGGCAGACGCTGAAATACGCGCTCGGCGTGTCGATCTCCCACGACAGCACCGCCGCCTGATTCGGCGCGACATACGCGCCTGCGACCGGCTGGAGCGACGAAAATCCCAGCTGGATGTCCTTGACGTCGACCGTCAGCTTCACCGCGCCGAGGTTCATGTAAACGAGCACGCCGAACGTCGTTGCGCTGGAGTCCATCGGTGCCGGGTCCGTCGCGCCGATGGTGAACGCCAGGCCGTTCTGGATGGCGTTTTTGAGGCTCTGCGTCGCGATAAACTCTGTCGTCTGAAGCTCGCACCACACGCCGGGGTACACGCTCACCTCGTTTGCCGGAAGCAGCGTCGAAATAAATTTCTGGTTTACCGTCGTAAACGTCGGCTTCGTATTCCATGAGACTGTCGACATATCAAATGCCTTGTCCGCCACCTGAAGCTCGATCAGGCTCGTTCGCGTGGTGTTGCTGATGGTCTCCGGCTCGTAGGTCAGCTTCGCGTTTCCGGTCGTTACGTCAAAGTATACGTTTTTCCGGTCGAGCGCCTCTGAAAGCTGTGTTAAGTCCCACTTCACAAGCATCCGCTTTTCCGCGCCGGCGCGCAGGCTTCCCTGCATCAGCGCCCAGTTCTTTCCGATGGCGATGGAAGAGCCCGTCGGACCGGACGGCGTGGGGGATACGTTTGGGTTTGCCTCGTCGATCTGCTTAAAATACGCGCTGTCCAGCGTGACCATCCGGTGATTTCCGTAGCGCGTGCCTTCTCCTAAAATACTCATTGCTATGTGCCTCCATATGCGCGGTTCGTCTGCCTGGCCGACTGCGCCTGCTGCTCGATCTGCGCAACCGACCTCGCGTTCGCGCCGTTTACGGTGTAATAGTTATTCGTCACGCTCGTTCCGCCGCCGAAGCCTCCGCTGAAGCTGCCGCCGCGAGAGGGAGATGGATTAGAGCCGCTGGAATCCCAGATGTCAAGCACGGCGTTCGTTGCCTTAAAGCTGAAAGCGTCCTTCCACGTCTGCGTGCTTCCGGTGTCGATCCAGTCCGCCAGACCATCCAGCAAGCCTGCGATGGCACGAAGGCTGTCCACAACGGTTGCCAGCACCAGCGCCACGCCCTCAAGCGAGCCCTCCAGAATCGGAAGTGTCGTCTGCCCGAGTACGCTTGTCGGGTCGATCAGCTCGCCCACAAACTCCAGCAGCGACCCAAACGCCGACACAATGCCGCTGTCCTCCAGCGTCTGCCCGAACGTGCGCGTCGCCTCCGACATGTCGCTGTAGAACGAGGTAAGATACGGCGCGAACTCCGCCGCCAGCTGGTTTTTTGTCGCCTTCTGCTGCTGCTCGAGATCGTAGAACGCGCTCTGCACGTCCGTCAGCGCCTTCAGCTCGTCCTCCTCCAGCACAAGACCCATGTCGCTTGCCGCCTGCGCGTACTGCTGAATCGTTTCGCGCCCGGCTTCGATCATCGGGTTCAGCTCCTGCGCGCTCTCCGACATGAGGTCCATGGCAAGCGCGTCGCGCTCTGACTGGTTTTCGACGTTCCCGAGCGCGTCGATGACGTCCAGAAAAACGTCCTGCGCGTCTCGCAGCTCCCAGTTTTGCCCGCGTAGGCTGACCTTCAACTTATCAAATGCCGCAGCTGTGTCCGCCGAGCCGTTCTCGGCTTCCTGCATTTTGTTCGTGATCTCCTTGAGCGAGTCCCGCACGCGGTCGTACGACACGCCGAGTTTCTCAGATGCGTACTGCATCTGCTGCACCTGCTGTGCGCTCTGGCCTGTGATGGAGGCAAAAGTCTCGATCTCTTTTGCCCCCTCCGCCGCCTCCTTCGTCATGTCAATGAGCGCCTTCTCCGTTTTGACGATGGCAGCCGCGACCGCCGCAAAGCCGCCGGCCACCGCAGCCGTTCCGGCGCTGATGCCGTTGAGGGAGTTCAGCGCCTTGCTGGCGCCCTCTGGAAGCTGAATGCCGAGTTTAGCCGCCGCGCCGCCGAGCGCGTCGCCAAGACCGACCGCTTCGCCCTTGCTGTCTGCAAAGGATTCCTTGAGGTTGGCAAAGATGCCCTTTGCGCCCGTGCCCTCCTCCTTGGCCTTTGCGACGGAGTCCTTGACTTTCTCCATTGCCTGCTGGAACTTTGTCCCGTTCGCGCCGGCTTTCTCAAGCGCGTCGTTGTTCTCCTCCAGCTCTGCGTTCATCTTGTTCAGCTCGGCTTCGGCGTTGTTGAGGCTCGCCTGCCACGCCATGGTGCGCTTATCTGCCACACCGTATTTCTCGGCTGACGTCTGCAATGCCGCTTTCAGCGTCTCGATCTTTTCCGTCTGCGAGTAGATCTTCCGCTCAAGGACGTCGTTGACCTTCGTCAGCGCCTCAACGCTGTCGGCGTTTTTTGCGTATTCGCTCTCGACCTTGCGCATCTCGGAGTTGAGAACCCGCATGCCGTCGCCGATCTGCGAGATCGCGGCTTTGTATTCCTTTTCGCCGGAAAGCGAAAACTTTGTGTTGATGTTCGGCATGCTACTTCCCTCCGCTCAAGTATTCTGCCAGCGACAACGGCTCCTGCGCTTCCTTCGGCTCGCTATCCGGTCGTGCCAGTGTCGCAAGCAGCCGGCGCGGCGTCATGGTCTTCCAGAAAAGCCGCTCCGGCATGCGCAGCTGGTAAAGCCAGATTGCCAAAAAGCCGGGAAAATCAAAGCCGCCGTGCTGCTCTGATTCTCCCGGCTCTGTCAGTTTTTTGGCTGGTTCCCGCCGCTGTCCTGCTTCGGCTTCTCGGCGTCCTCCCGCTCCGGCATTGCTGCCATAATCAGTTTTGTGATGAGCTGTGCCGCGTCCGTTGTCTGCGTCATTGTCAGCTTGCGCCCCAGCTCCCGCGCGGTCACGCGCAGCAGCTTTCCGTCCTCTCCGCGCAGGTCCTGCGTTTCCGCCGCGTCATTGAGCATCGCCGCCAGAAACCGCAGCGTCGACTTGAGGCTTGTCACGCTTCGAAGCGCCCGCATCAGATCGCCGTCATATTCCTCCTGCACGTCCGCAAGGACGTTCATGTTGCAGGTCAGGTTGTAGATCCTGCCTGCATACTCATATTCCGCCGTTTTCTGCCGCACGTCAGTCATTTCGTCTCACCCAGCTTTCCCTTGATCCACGTGACCGCATCTGCCGCGCTGTCGACGGTCTCTGTTTCCAGCAACAGCTCGTTTTCGGAGTCGTCCGCGAGGAATTCGCCCGTCGTGGTCGGCGTATTAAACTGTATGTTTTCTCCCTTCGTCTGGTACGCCATCGACGGCGGACCAAACAGCGCTTTCGGCACCCAGACGCAGGTGTATTTCGTCACGCCGTCTACCTTGTCCGGCGCGTAAAATCCGACGCCCACGTAGTTTGCCACGTCCTTGGCGGAGAACTTGATGTTTTCCTTGCTTGTATCCGTCGTGCAGCCATATAGCATCGCCTGCGCTTCCTTCTTGATGTACTTGACTGCCAGCGAGATAGTGCCGCCGGTTGCAAGTTTGATGTACTCCGCCAGTTTCGACTCTGCATAGAGCCTGCCCTCGGCAAACCGCAGGTCGAGCTGTGCGCTCATGGCATCGCCGACGTCCGTCGGATTTTCGTAAGATACAGTTCCGGACGTGTTTTTGTACTTGCCCGCCCGGATACCGCGTAAATCAAAACTCGGCATTTATAATAAGCCCCTTTCTTTCAGCTTTTTTGTGAGGATATCCTCCAACTCTTTGTCCACTTGACTTTCTGCGGCTTTCGATCCTTTGGTCCAGAAATACGTTCCGCTGATCTTGCCGTACTCCGGTCTGCGCCCGTAATTCAAAACAAAAAGCACGGTGGCTCGGCGCACACCATGCTTGTTTTTGCCTACCGACGTCACCTGAATATACGGCTCGTCGTATTTGTTCCGCTTGATCTTCGTCGCTTTGATGCTTTTTACGTAGTCTTCCGTTGCAAAGCCGCTTTGCGCTACGCGCTTTTTGATTTCCGCAACCAGAATTTCACCTGCCGCGTCCATCATTTCTTTGATCGTTGCCTCATCGAGAACGTCCACGTCTTGCAGCGTCGCCATCATCTTGTCCAGCCCGGAGGTTTCGAACTTAGCCATACACAGCGCCCTCCGTCTCCGCAATTAGCGCAATCTGCGTGCGCCCAGTGTCCTTGTCGTAGCTCTCCATGTCGACGGTCACAATATAGCCCGCGCTTTCCAGCGCCGCTTTCGTCCGCCGCATGAGATCTGCTGCAAAGCCCTCGGCAAAGATGGATACGGCATACGCTGCGCCGGTTTCCGCCTCTCGCCCCTCGGCGTATATTTGCCCGGATTGCCCGAGCAGCTGATACGTGATGTACGTTTCCTCCGCTCCCTTGTATGGCGGATGGCACACCGGAACGCCGATGTCGGCAAGCGCCTCATAGATCATCATGCGCCGTCCCTCCGTTTGCAGGTCAGCTCAATCTCTTCCGTCTCTGCTCCATAGCTGCGGACCACGTCAAAGACGTCCGAGCCGCATGTTAGCTGCTGCTCACCCCGGTATTCCGCACTGTGCATCCGGAAGATTGCGTCCGTCTGCTTTCCCGCCTGCGCCGCTTGGTAGTATTCCGCGCGGTTGACGGATTTCCGCGCCGCCCAGACAGTAGTTTCCCGCTCCAGTTTTTCTGTTGTCTGCCCGCTCACGATAGGGTAGGACAGCAGGCGCAGCGTGATCTGTGTATCAAAGATCATTGCCCGCGCCTCCTGTCTGCCGGTAATCGTCCGACAATCCCATCGCGTCGCGCAACTCCTCAAAGCAAGCTTTCCATTCGCTGCCGCGCCCGCAGAAATCGTGCTGCCAGCGGACATAGGCGCGAACCGCGTCTTTTACCAGCGGGTCCTCGTCTGCGCCTGCTGCGCCCGCAATATGCAGACGCAGCAGGCAGGCATCGACCTCATCGGAAATTTCTCCGTCAAGCGCGGTCGTACTCAGCCGCAGGGCGGTTTTTGCAACGTCCAGTAATGCCATTGTTTATCCCTCCCTGTTGGCTCTTGTGTTTAGCCCGCCTTTTTCTTGGTCAGCGTGACAAGGCTGTTTTTGTCGACCACCTTGCCGTCGACGAGCGCCAGCGCAACGGTCACTTCGTCGTCGGTTGCGTTATCGGTGTACTTGCGGAACGTCATGCCGAGATTCTCATTCCAGAGGTAATCCTTGAAATTGAAAATAAAGGCGAAGATTGTATCCGCAGTCACGCTCGCTGCGAAGGACGGCAGATAGTCGCCGACGAGGACGACTTCGCGGCCAAAGAGCGAGTAGACTGGCTTGCCGCTGAGTCCATAGTTGACGCGGGCGACGGGCTGCTTCTTGTCGTCGACCATGCCGACGATCTGCTCGAAGAAGGTCTTCTTCGACATGCACCAGACGGCGTCTGCGTCGTAAGCCTGCGGCAGCGCGGCCTCTGCCTTGGTCAGGTCGGCGTATGCCAGTGCGGTCGTTGCGGCGGCGATGTCGATGTTCTGGCCGGTCGGCGCGGTCTCCTTGGTGATGCCCTTCGGCTGGCCGGAGCCGGAGCCGCTAATGATTGCCTGCTCCTCCGCTTTTACCATCGCCTCTGCGACGTTTGCCACAAACTGCGATTCGAACATCGGATATGTCACGATGGACACTTCCAGCGACATGGAGATCGCGCAGCGCAGTTTGTGATAGGCAAACGTGATGGAGCCGAGCGCTTTTTTCTGCTTGTCGGAACCTGCGCCCTCTGCCACCCACGATGCCGTCGGCTTCGCCGAGCTGGTCGGCACCGTCACGCCGCCCTTGTAGGACGTGTGCGTCACGCGCGGCAGAATCATGCCTGTCGACTCGATCTTTTCGTAAATCTTCTGGAGCGTGGTCGTCGGAATTGCCGCGCCGACGTCGGAGGTCTTCGTGTTTGCGTCTGCGTTGGTCAGCTCTGCCGGAATTCTCTTTCCGGTGAGGACATAGTTCATAAAGGCGCGCTTGTACTCGTCAGTGTCGTACTGGTCAAGCACGTCCTGCGGCTTCGCTGTGCCGGTCAGGTTTACGGTCTGCTGTGCTGCCGCCGGGTCCTGCGCTCTTGCGCCCGCGAGCGCGTTGAGGTTCGCCTGAATCTTTGCCTCTTCCTCAAACTTAGCGTCGAGTTCTTCAACTTCCTTCATTTTTGCCTGCGCCTCGGCAGTCTTGCTTTCGTCCAACAGCTTCTGCGCCTCGTCCATCAGCTGCTTGCGCTTTGTGTTGTAAAGTTCTTTCGTCATTTTAGTTCTCCTTTAAGTTTTAAAAATTTCAGTTTTGCTTCTATCTGCGCCCGCTCGGGCATAAAAAAACCAGGCTCTTTTGCCTGGCTTTTCATGAAATTCTCTGCGCGCCGCAGCGCGTCCTCGCTGAGCATGCCGGAGTAAAAGTCTGCCGCCAGCGGCTTCTGCTCACCGCCCAGCTCCATTACCCGGTCAATGAGTCCCAGCTTTACCGCCCGGTCTGCCGTGATCCACGTTTCCGCATCCATCATGGCGGCAATTTCCTGCTCGGACCTCCCGGTCTTTGCCATGTACGCCAACGTGATCGCGTGGTTTGCGTCCCGCAGGACCCCTGCGGTATGCTCCATCTGGCGGTAGTCACCGTCGGCGCTCGTCTGTACGTTGTGGATCATCATCATTCCGGTCGGCGTCATTTCCGACTCGCCTGCCATCGCAATGATCGACGCGGCGGACGCCGCCAACCCGACAATGCGGATGTGTACGCCGCCGGCGTAATTGCGCAGCGCTGTGTATATCTCGCTTGCCGCGAAAATTTCGCCGCCGCCGGAATTTATCTCGACTTCTGCCCGCTCGCCGTTTCCGGATGCAAGCGCGTCGGCTACAGATTTAGGGCTCGTCGCCTCCATGCCGTACCACTGATAAAAGCGGTGCTGGTTACTGGACACGATGGGCCCGCGAATGCTGATCTTCATGCGTTATCATCTCCCTTCTGTGTGATCTGCGTTGTATTCCGGTCGACCGGCTGCGTGTCAAGCCTGCGAATCGGCTTATCTCCGCCGTCAACCGGGGCGAGATTAAAGGCGCGCCTCCACTCGTTTGGCGTCAGCGCGCCGCGGTCGACCATTTGCAGCAGATTGAGCTTTGTTGTTGTCGACGCAAAATCCCACGCCGACGCCTCAAAAACGATGCGGTTTCCGCAGCCGCGCTCGCGCCTTGAAAATAGTTTGCGGGTGTATTCACCACTCAGCTGTTTCAAGACCGGCTCAATCTCGGCATCAAAATATGCATTCTGCTCGTTTTCGTTGGCAATCGACGTGACAATCTGCTGGTTGGTGTTAAACAGGGCATAAATGCGCTGCGTGGTCTTGTCCATCTGCTGCGCGTTTGGCACATAATCCTTCGGGTCAATCTGCTTTGCCTCTGCCTTTGCGTCGACCGCCGCAACGCCTGTTCCGTTCGACACGTTTAGGAAGCTATCTGCAAAGTCCTGCGCTCGCTGCTTGATATCCTCCGAGCGCATCGACGATGCGAACATCAGCAGCCACCGCACGACGGCGCTGTTCCGGATTGCCTTGACGATGCCCTGATCCGTCGTTGTGACAATCTCCATCAGCGGCACGATTGCCGGCGCGATCGGGTCTCCGAAGATGTCGTTTTCGTAAAAATCCCCGCGCAGGTGGATCACATCGTCGTAGGCGAACGTCAGGACGTTCCCGTTTTGCATGTAAAATTTCAGATACAGGTTTCCGCTAGCGTTGTAGACGGCGTCCGCCTGCATCGCCGCAACCGGGAATATGGCGTTCGGAAATCCGTTTTCGTCGCGCATGATAACGGCAAAAGCGTTGTTGTTGAGAATCAGCTGCGCAGCAAGCTTTTCCTGCAACAGCTGCCCCGTCATGTATTGGTTCGGCTCCTCCAGCAGAAACCGGATATACGGCTCCGGATTGACGGCAATCTTCCGCGCGTCTGCGGTGATCGTCTCCCGGATGTGCTTTGCCGTCAGCTTTCCGATTGCCTTTATCTTTGGGCGGATGCAAGCGCGGACAATGTCCGACTGATACATTTTGCCGTTGTAGCTGTAAAAGCCGTTTCCGCGCTCCTGTACCATTTGCACGGTCGAGACACGCTTTGTCGTTGTGATGTTTTCGAGGAGGTTTTTAAAAAATCCCATGTTGTCACTCCTAGAGCATACTTGTGTATTCCGCCTGCTTTTGATCGTAGATCGCGTAGGCGTCGAGCAGCGCCGCCGTGCCGTCTATGCGGCGTGTCGACTTGCTCGTTTTGTGCGGCTGGATATTGCCGTTTTTGTCCTCGTCGTAAGCGGTGTTTGCAAGGCACCACTTGTCAACCGGATTGTTGTTGTACACAATCCGCTTGGACTCCAGATCATTTCCGCAGCGCTTCATTGGCTCGGACAGTGTCTTCACGCCCTGGTGCACCGGTATCATCGCTTCAGCTCCAAAGTAGTCTGCCATGCTGTCTGTCCAGTAGGACGCGGACCATGCATCATAGCCGACGAATGGTATAAAAATATCGAGGTCTTCCTGCACCTCGATAAACCATGTTTTTACGTCCTCATAGCGGATCTTGTTTCCCTCTGATAGCCGGACCAATCCGCGCTCATGCCACTTGTCGTACGGTATCTTGTCCTCGTTCACGCGCTTTTCCAAAAGCTCCTGCGGCAGCCAGTACATGGAGAGGACAAACAGGATGTCCGGTAACTCCGGCACCTGGAACAGTACCTTTCCCGCCGTCAGGTCCGTCGTCTTGGATAGGTCCGCGCCGCCGATGCCATAACGCGGGTAGGATAGGATTCTCTCCTGCGTCTGCCCGTCGGTCATGTGATGTGTCCAGATCATACGGCGGTTTTCTTTGTCCAACTGGAAGGTGTCGCGGTTGTCCAGCTGTTCAAAGTTGAGCCACGCTTCGCTCGATGTCTCGCGGATGTTGAAATCTTTGCATACGAGATTCCGGACGAGCGCCGGATTTTTCTTTGCCCGCTCGACGCGCTCCTTGAGCGCCGTGTAGCTCTTGATCGTTCCGAGCCCCGGGTTTGCTTTCTTCCAGCAGGATTCATCGGTCCACTCGCTGCGCTTGTCAAGCTCATAGATAAATGCAATCCGGCGCGGGTCGTGGTACCCGTCCGGATCTTCATAGCCGTTGATAATGCGCTCGGCTTCTTCGTACTTTTCGTCGTAGATGTCCTCGCGGATAACACCCGCAGTGGACGTGATAAAACGCAGCGGCTGCGCGCGCGCCTGATCGCCATCGGCAATGATGTCGTACAGTGGGTGCCCGTTTTTCCACTGGTGGATCTCGTCCATCATCGCGCCGTGGATGTTCAAACCGTCAAGCGTGTCGCTGTCAGACGATAGCGGCTTAAATACGCCGTCGTTATAATCGCTGTCTATCTCGCCGACCAGGCAGCGCGTCCGTTTGCGCAGTGCCGGCGACTTCTGTACCATGCGCTTTGCTTCTTGCCAGATGATCTTTGCCTGATCGCGTTTTGTGGCTACCGCGTAGACCTCCGGTCCTGCCTCCCCGTCCGCCATTTGCAGATATAGCCCTACGCCGGACGCGAGCAGCGACTTTCCGTTTTTCTTGCCGACAATCAGGACCGCCTCGTGATATTGCCGGTTGCCCTCAATGTCGACAAAGCCAAAGATCGTCGCCAGCAGAGCCTTTTCCCAAAGCTCTAATTTGACGAGCTGCCCGCCCGCTTTGCCTTTGGAGTGGTGGCAGTAGTTCTCAAAAAACTCAAGCACATGGTTGGCACGTTTCGGCGAGTAGTAAAACTCAGATTCTGTAGCTTCGAGCTGTTCTACAACGTGCCGGTATGTTTTCTGCACTTTCAGGCTGACGGTTTCCCGCCCATCCTGTATAGCCTGCCAATACTCGAGTATCGGATTGTACGTTTCCGGATATCGTGTGAGATTCACTCTTCATCACGCTCCCGGACGAAACTTCCAAATCCGTCGTCTTCCTGCCGCGGCGCGGTGTCCGGCTTCGGCAGGAGCGTCGTGAGCTGCTTGATGATTTTCTGGTAGTTCGCGTTGGTGGAGTTGTACGCCTGACCAATTGGGCGCGCCCGGTCATACGGTTCCAGCCGTTCCGATTGCCGGAACGGTTCCGTCCATCCGTTTTCCCGCAGGTCCTCTGCCATGTCCTCACACTCGACGCGCATAAAAGCCGCCTGGTCAATCAGCCCCGCGACAGTTCCCGCTGCTTCTTTCGGCAGCGTTTTGTAAATCCGCTTGAGTCGCGCTTTCTCTGCGCGGATACGCTGTTCTTTCGTCTTTTCCTGCTTATTCGCCACAAAAAGCGCCTCCTTTTCGCGTGATTTTTGCGCGCTCTCCGCGCGTGCGCGTGTATTACATATCGCCGCACTTTTGGAGGGGGGTCTCGCGAACGACCTGCGTATTCTTCCGCAGCCCCGGCATCGGAAGAATAC
>ERZ1034915.257-NODE-257-length-37372-cov-7.626926_pt1 | contig 37372 bp, 42 predicted proteins | sample MGYA00520592_ERZ1034915 | MGnify/ENA primary metagenome ERZ1034915 (study PRJEB33766, sample SAMN09781787) | gut metagenome | biome: gut microbiome | host: Homo sapiens | place: Madagascar | study: EMG produced TPA metagenomics assembly of the PRJNA485056 data set... | reverse complement strand
TAATCCGTATGTCACTGGTTCGAGTCCAGTCAGAGGAGCCAAATTCTGAAAAGCCTGCTTCCGAGCAGGCTTTTTGCTATGTGCAGTCTTACGTCACACTCAATGCCTCTCCCCCCTCCTTCTGCATTTCAAAAATCATCATTCAGCCATTGCGACTTGCCTGTCCGCTTTTTGTGAGTTTTCTGTTCATCGAAAGAGTAACACCTTACTGCCATCGCGCAGACCAGGAGTATTAACAGCAGCAGTGGGATTAATACGACAAATTGTGACCTCACACGCAATACCCACACTCACTTAATGGGTAGCCGCTTCTCCTTGATAGCGATCAAAAAAAAACATACCGTCTGGTCGGTATGCTTCTGCCTATGAATACAGAAACCCAACATCGTAAAAAAGATCCCATCCGTCTGTATCAGCAGTTGCTGGAGTCTGCAGCTATGATTGCTGGTCGTGACGGTATCGCTGCCCTCTCGCTGAATGCGGTTGCCCGCGAAGCTGGCGTGAGTAAAGGTGGATTACTGCATCACTTTCCGAACAAGCAGGCGCTGATCTACGCCTTATTTGCCCGGTTGTTGGCAATAATGGAAGAGGCCATCGCTGCCCTGATGCAAAAAGACAATATCAGCTATGGCCGTTTTACTCGCGCATATGTGAACTATCTTTCTGCACTGACTGACACACAAGAAAGCCGTCAATTGATGGTGCTTTCGCTGGCAATGCCCGATGAACCGGTGCTGCGAAAATGCTGGCGAGACTGGATGCTTGGTCATTTAGCGAATGGCGATGAACTGGATAATAGCCCAACCGGAACGCTGGTGCGCTATACCGCGGATGGCATCTGGTTGTCTGAGTTAACGGAAGGGATCACCATGAGCCCCGAACATCGTCAGGCACTGGTTGATTCACTGAATAAGATGACGCTTCCCGCGTGAAGTCCCATGGATTGAGGTCGCGATGCGCTATAACATCAATGCCCGTTTCATTTATGACGCTACGGATGGCACGCTTACGCTACCGCAAAGCACTGAGCCAGACTGCCAACTCTCGGTAACGTCCAGCGCCCTGCTCAACTTTTTTTTGCATCATACCGATATCGTTAGTCGCGAAGAGGTACTGAAAAAAGTTTGGGATGACAACGGATTAACTTCTTCTAACAGCAATCTGAATCAGTATCTCAGTATGCTGCGCAAGACATTCCGTCACTATGGTATTGATAATATTATCATTACCGTTGCACGCGGCTATCTGCAGCTAAACCCGGATGTCTCCATCGAACCACTGGATGAAGCCCCTGCGCCACCTGCAATTATAGAGCCATCCATAATCCCTGATGTTGACGCACCAACGTCCAGTGAGGATACCGAGTGTGCGCCATCAACATTAACGCCTGTCACCCATAGTCACGACGCTTACTGGTATTTTGCAGGTGCCTGTTTGTTAACCATTTCGATTTTGTTGGTAGCCTTCAATTTGTTCGGTATCAGCGAGGCGCGCCCCATCGCTTTGACGCAACTTTCTCATAGCCAGTGCGAATTACTGGCAAGCGACGAAATGCGCCGTTCAGTAAGCGTGAAGGCGTATGAGAAAAATTATGACGAAGTCCGTAAGCGTCTGAATATCGCCTGCAAACCAGGTGAGCGTTTTCTTTTTTTCTACGGTGACAGGCTGGAAACCAACGGCCTTGGGCGAGTGTTCCTCGCGCACTGCGCTATGCATGAAGATAACCCGTTTAGTTATTGCGATAACTACTTTTATTACTCCTGGAAACCGTAATGAGAATTGCACCGCGCACCTTCTTTGCTATTTCCGCCCTGACGTTTATCGTCGCCTCCGGGTTTAGTTTCTGGCGGTTGTCCCCTGCTGAAAATACAGGGATTATGAGTTGTTCAACAAAAGGCATCATGCGTTTTGAGAATATGGAAAAGGAGAACGTTAACGGTAATATTCACTTTAACTTTGGCAGCCAGGGTAAAGGTTCTATGGTGGTCGAAGGCTACACGGACTCTGCCGCTGGCTGGCTGTACCTGCAACGCTATGTCAAATTTACCTATACCAGTAAACGTGTTTCCGCCACGGAACGCCATTACCGCATCAGCCAGTGGGAATCCAGCGCCTCATCGATAGATGAATCACCAGATGTGATTTTTGACTACTTTATGCGTGAAATGTCTGACAGCCATGACGGGCTGTTCCTCAACGCCCAGAAGCTGAACGATAAAGCGATTTTGCTCAGTTCTATTAATTCACCGCTTTGGATCTGTACCCTTAAATCTGGCAGCAAATTAGACTAGTTTTTTCTGGCTGCCTTACGCAACGAATTGCTCACCACTTTCATCGTCCCCCCTTCGCCTGACGAGAAACACGACTCTTTAACTTCGTGATAGCACAGGCGATTTGTGATGTACCACGCATTTCATTTTCCCCTTCTCAACGGCCCTGAGCAAAAGCGCATTTTTTGCGTTTAGGGTTTGCGCCAAAGTATGAGCCCCAACACACTTCACCGCTGTAGCTGTTACCCCCTTTTCGTAATTATTTAGCAACTTAGCAACAAACATACCCGGCGAAAAAAATACGCCAAAAAGCGCATTATTAAAAACAAAATCCTCCCCACCACTCCAGCACAAATACATAAATCAGAGTGTATTGAAAGCTAAATTTCAGAATTTAATTCTAAATCATTGCTGTCAGCAGATTTAAATTCCACAAAATCCCATGAGCTCTATAGTGACATTCGAACGCCGCTTCCGTGAGTTAACGCTGTGTCACGGACGGTTTTCCTGAATCACAAAACCTGTTCTGAGGAGATCACCATGGGTGATGCATTAGGGCTTATCGAAACCAAAGGCCTGGTGGCCTGTATTGCCGCAGCGGATGCGATGTGTAAATCCGCCAACGTTGAACTGATTGGCTATGAAAACATCGGCTCTGGTCTGGTGACCGTGATGGTGAAAGGCGACGTTGGCGCAGTGAAAGCATCTGTCGATTCTGGACTTGAGTCCGCACAGCACATCGGGGAAGTGGTGACGTCGCTGGTTATCGCGCGTCCTCACAACGACATCAACAAAATCGTTATTAAACATAAGGCTTAAGGCCGGAGGGAAGAAACATGGGTGATGCATTAGGTCTGATTGAAACCAAAGGTTTGGTGGCTTGTATTGAAGCAGCTGACGCGATGTGTAAGGCCGCCAACGTTGAGTTGATTGGCTATGAAAACGTCGGTTCTGGTCTGGTCACCGCAATGGTGAAAGGTGATGTCGGCGCAGTAAAAGCGGCGGTGGATTCCGGTGTTGAGTCCGCACAGCGCATTGGCGAGGTGGTGACGTCGTTGGTTATCGCGCGTCCACACAATGACATCAACAAGATTGTCTCGCACTACAAAATTACCGATTAACCGGAGAAAACATAATGAGAGAAGCGCTTGGTCTGATCGAAACCAAAGGTCTGGTGGCCTGTATTGAGGCGGCAGACGCGATGTGTAAGGCCGCCAACGTTGAGTTGATTGGCTATGAAAACGTCGGCTCTGGCCTGGTCACCGCGATGGTGAAAGGCGACGTTGGCGCAGTGAATGCCGCGGTGGATTCCGGTGTTGAAGCAGCAAGACGTATCGGTGAAGTGGTGACCTCCCGTGTCATCGCCCGTCCACATAACGACATCGAAAAAATCGCGTCGCAGCATAAAGCATGACCTGACAGGGCACGCCCCGTCTGCACTCTTTTAGTCTGATGAAGGATAGACTCATGATTGAACTGGATACCGATTTGCGCTCCCGTCAGAACGCGCGGGTGCTGGTGCGTAACGCCAAAAAAGCGCAAGCGATTATGGCCACTTTTTCGCAGCAGCAAATCGACGCCATCGTGAAAAACGTGGCCCAGGAAGCAGCACACCACGCTGAAGCACTGGCAAAAATGGCCGCAGAAGAAACTGGCTTCGGCAACTGGCAGGATAAAGTCCTGAAAAACCGTTTCGCCTCGCTGCGTGTTTACGATGCCATCAAAGATATGAAGACCGTCGGCATCATTCATGACGATCAACAGCAAAAAGTGATGGACGTGGGCGTGCCGCTGGGTGTGATTTGCGCCCTGGTGCCGTCAACCAACCCGACTTCGACCATCTTCTACAAAACGCTGATCGCCCTGAAAGCCGGTAATGCGATTATTTTCTCTCCGCATCCCGGCGCACGTCAGTGTAGCTGGAAGGCGATAGAAGTCGTTAAGCGTGCCGCAGAAGCTGCTGGTGCACCTGCGGGTATTGTCGATGGTGTAACCGAGCTCACGCTGGAAGCAACCCAGGAACTGATGCATAGCAAAGATGTTTCGCTGATTCTGGCTACCGGTGGTGAAGGAATGGTACGAGCAGCATATGCTTCTGGCACACCGACCATCAGTGGTGGTCCTGGTAACGGTCCGGCATTTATTGAACGCAGTGCGGATATCCACCATGCGGTGAAAGATATCATCACCAGCAAAACCTTCGATAATGGTGTGATCTGCGCTTCTGAACAGTCGATTATTGTTGAACGCTGCATTTACAACGAAGTACACCGCGAGCTGGAAGCTCAGGGTGCTTACTTTATGAACGAAGATGAAGCGGCAAAAATGGCAGCTCTGCTGCTGCGCCCGAACGGCACGATTAACCCGAAAGTGGTGGGAAAAACCGCACTGTATTTAAGCCAGATGGCCGGTTTTTGTGTGCCCGCCAGTACCAGAGTACTGATTGCCGAACAAACTACCGTTTCTCACAAAAATCCCTACTCACGTGAAAAGCTGTGCCCGGTTCTTGGTCTGTATATCGAAGAGGACTGGAAAGCTGCCTGCCACCGCGTGGTGGAGTTGCTGACTAACGAAGGTCTGGGCCACACACTGGTGATCCATACCCGCAACCAGGATGTGATCCGTCAATTCTGCCTTGAAAAACCGGTTAACCGCATTCTGATCAATACCCCTGCGGCGCTTGGCGGTATTGGCGCTACCACTAACATTACCCCCGCCCTGACGCTTGGATGCGGTGCGGTAGGTGGTGGTTCCTCTTCCGATAATGTCGGGCCAATGAATCTGCTCAACATTCGTAAAGTGGGCTATGGCGTGCGTTCCATCGATGAGTTGCGTTCTCCGGGTAGCCGTGCAGAACCGCAGCCAGCCATCGCCGCGCCGGTAGCGGATCCGCATCGCAGCATTCTTGACGATGCCCGCTTCACCTCCCCTGCCCCGGCAACCACATCTGCTGATGATCGTTTTACTGTGGCAACGACTGATCCCGAAGGCGAGATCAACGAGCAGAACGTTGAGCGAGTCATCCGCCAGGTGCTTGAGCGCTTAGGCAAGTAATTCATTGAGATAAGGCGATAAAAACGATGATTCTCGCAAAGGTAACCGGACATGTCGTCGCCACGCAAAAGTGCGATGAGCTGCGCGGCAGCAACCTGTTGTTGATCACCCAACTGGATGATAACCAACAGCTGATGAAGGACCGCTCCTGGGTCGCTGTCGATAGCGTCGGTGCAGGCGTTCATGACGTTGTGCTGGCGGAGGAGTACTTCGCACTCAATAAAGATCGTTACAAAGCGATGTCAGTGGTCGCCATTGTCGAGAAGGTTTTTCGGGACGCTTAAGGAGTGAAAAAACCAATGAGTGAATTTTTGCTGAAACCCCGGATCTGCTTCGGTCAGGACGCGCTGTCAGTCCTGGACGAGCTAACCGCCTGTCATGTTTTGCTGGTTACCGATCAGGCGATGGTCAAATTCGGTCTTGCTGAACGTGTCACGCAGCGTCTCTGTGCGCGCGGCATTGACTGGCAGGTGTGGGATGACGTTGTCGCCGATCCGGATATCGCTACCGTGGTCCGAGGGATGAAGTTGATGGACAGCTGCTACCCGGATCTGGTTATCGCACTCGGCGGTGGTTCGGTCATTGACGCAGCCAAAGCGGTTATTTTCGCCCTGGCGCAAACCCGTCCGGAAGCAGGACGTGAACGCCCCTGCTTTGTGGCTATTCCAACCACCAGCGGTACGGGCTCAGAAGTGACCAGTTTCTCGGTGGTGAAAGCCCATGCCGAAAAACTGGTGCTGGTTGACTCGTCGCTGCTACCGGATATCGCCATTCTTGATCCGTCACTGGTGGCATCCGTGCCACCTGCTATCACCGCTGACACCGGAATGGATGTGTTGTGCCACGCTCTGGAGGCTTATGTCTCCCTTGCCGCCAGCGACTTTTCCGATGCACTTGCTGAAAAAGTGGTGCAACAGGTGTTCAGCTACCTGCCGGGCTGCTGGCGTAACGGCCAGGATTTGCAGGCTCGGGAGAAAATGCACAACGCCTCATGTATGGCAGGAATGGCGTTTACCAATGCCTCTCTTGGCATCACCCATAGCCTGGCTCATGCCCTTGGTGGTGTTTTCCGTGTCCCTCATGGGCGCGCAAATGCCCTGCTAATGGCACACGTTGTGGCATGGAATGCTGACTACCACGGTCAATGCGACACCCTTGCTGCGCGGAAATATGCACGTCTGGCACATCTGTTGGATCTGCCTGCCAGCACGCCTCGTGAAGGAGTAACAAGCCTGCTGGTCGCAATCCAAACGCTGAAAGATGAAATGAATATGCCCAGGGGGATTAACGACACCGGCGTGAATGCCGCTGATTTCGATCAGCGCCTGGCGGAGATGGTTGCCCAGGCACTGCGTGACAGTTGCACCCCAACCAACCCGCGCGAACCGGATGCCCGCGCCCTGACTGAACTTTATCGCCAGGCCTGGAGCGGCAATATCGCTCAATGCCACTGATAACAAGAACTGGAGACCCTTACCTTATGGCAAACTACAATTTAACACCGCGCGTAAAAGTGCTGGCTGAACGTTTACTGGCTCACCCCAGTACCCTGTGCGTTGAACATGCCGGGATCCTGAGCGGGCTGGATGGTGATATCGCGGGCATTCCCGCCGCAGTAAAACCCGCTCGCCGTTTCTATGAACTGATGCGCCAGCTACCGCTCGCTGTTAGCCCCGATGAACTGATTGTTGGCAACCAGACTCATCGTCCGCATGGCGCGATTTTCCACGACGAAAGTACGGCCCACCGCCCGTCTGTTTTTCAGTTTCTTAATCTAAATAGCGACCTCGATGCCCCGGATTATAAACTGGTGATCGAAAAAGGCGTGCTGGCAATCAAACAGCAATTGGAAGAGAAAACCCGCTCACTGGGCAGCGCCGTTAGCCGCAGTGGTATGGATGAAGTCAACGCTTGCCGCGCCGCGATTTACGCCTGTGATGCCCTGATGCAGTTAGCGCAAAATCTGGCCACCAGCGCCGAAAAACTGGCTGCAACTGAGACAAATGCGTATCGCAAAGCTGAGTTATCTGAAAGTGCCGCCATTTTGCACCATATCCCAGCGCATCCTGCTCGTAGTTTTAAAGAGGCTTGCCAGGCATTTTATCTGTTCCAGTTAGCACTCCAGTTAGATAATGGTAGCTATGCTGTTAACCCGGAAGGCGCAGATAAAGCGCTGCTGGCGTATTATCAGCATGATATTGCCAACGGTCTGCTGACCGAGGCGCAGGCTTACGAAATTGTCGAATGTTTGTGGTTTAAACTGGCAGAACTGAGTGAAGTCCGCGCAGCTTGTGCTATCGATGGCTACCCGATGTTCGATGCTCTGTTGCACGGTGCAAGCCTTGAGAACGCAGTGATTAACCCTCTTTCAGAGATGTTCCTCAATGCACAACGTAACCTGAGCGCGCTAAATCTGCCCGTACGTCTGTTCCATGGTGCCCACAAAACCGTTACCACACCATTTGCCGCCTGTAGCGAAACGCCAGTGCTGGAAGGCCTGACACCACGTATCCAACGTCTGCGTAACCACTACCTGACTGTCCGCCCGAGTGTTTCTATTTACCGTGCACTGGCTTTTACCGAAGTGGTGAAAGCGAATCCAGGAATGCCAGCCATCCTGCTGCGCGCTAAAGCGTTCCGTCACGCCTGTGAAACTGCGCCGATTTTGATTCAGGACGATGAGCTGATCGTCGGTCATCCTTGCGGTAAACCGCGTGCTGGCGCATTTTCACCTGATATTGCCTGGCGCTGGGTGCGTGACGAACTCGATACCATGAGTACTCGCCCGCAGGATCCGTTTGAAATCAGCGAAGAAGATAAAAAAACCATTCGCGAAGAGATTGTACCGTTCTGGGAGGGTCGCTCGCTGGATGAAATTTGTGAAGCACAATACCGCGAAGCTGGCGTTTGGTCGTTCAGTGGCGAAACATTCGTCAGCGACCTCTCCTATCATCAGGTTAACGGCGGGGGTGATACCTGTCCGGGCTACGATGTGCTGCTGTTTACCAAAGGGATGAATGGCATCAAAGCCGATGCCGAGGCGCATCTTGCCGAACTGAGCATGGAAAACCCGGAAGATATCGATCGCATTTACTACTACAAAGCAGCGATCGAAACCTGTGAAGGGGTGATCAACTATGCGCATCGTATTGCCGCCCGTGCCCGTGAACTGGCTGCCGTTGAACAGAACGCCCAGCGTCGAGCAGAGCTACTGACTATCGCAGAAGTTAACCAGAACGTTCCGGCGAATCCGCCGAAAACCTTGCAGGAAGCGCTGCAAAGTATCTGGACGGTAGAGTCACTGTTTGAGATTGAAGAGAACCAGACAGGCCTGTCACTTGGGCGTGTTGACCAGTACTGCTACCCGATGTTTGAAGCAGATATCCGTGAAGGTCGCCTGACTCATGAAGGTGCACTGGAGCTGATGCAGGCATTTATCATCAAATGTGCCGAGCTGATGTGGATGTCCAGCGAACTGGGAGCGAAATATTTTGCGGGTTATCAGCCATTTATCAACCTGACTGTCGGTGGTCAAAAACGTAGCGGTGGCGATGCCTGCAACGATCTCACCTATCTGATTATGGATGCAGTCCGTTTTGTGAAAGTGTATCAGCCATCACTGGCTTGCCGTATCCATAACCAGTCGCCGCAAAAATATATGGAAAAAATTGTCGATGTGGTGAAAGCGGGGATGGGCTTCCCGGCCTGCCACTTCGATGACTCCCATATCAAAATGATGCTGCGCAAAGGTTTTGACTTTGAAGATGCCCGTGATTACTGCCTGATGGGCTGCGTGGAACCACAAAAATCAGGTCGTATTTACCAGTGGACTTCCACCGGCTACACCCAATGGCCAATTGCCATCGAGTTTGTCCTCAACCGTGGTCGTATGGTGCTGTTTGATAGCTATCAGGGGCTGGACACGGGCGATCTGAAAGATCTGCGCACATTCGAAGATTTTGATGCCGCGGTGAAAAAACAAGTTGCTCATATCATACGCTTGTCCGCCATCGGTACGGTCATCAGCCAGCGTGTGCACCGGGACGTGGCACCAAAACCGCTGATGTCGCTACTGGTTGAAGGCTGCATGGAAAAAGGCAAAGACGTCTCTGCCGGTGGCGCAATGGTTAACCACGGACCTGGGCTGATTTTCTCTGGTCTGGCTACCTACGTCGATTCAATGGCGGCCATCCGCAAACTGGTTTACGAAGATAAGAAATATACCCTTGAACAGATACGGGACGCTCTGCTGGCAAACTTTGAAGGTTATGAAGGCTTGCGTCGCGACTGTCTGAACGCACCGAAATACGGCAACGACGATAACTACGTTGACCAGTACGCTCTGGATATCACCGAGTGGACTGAACGAGAGTGCCGCAAGTACAAGATGCTCTACTCCACTCTCAGCCACGGTACGTTGTCGATCTCCAACAATACGCCGATTGGTGAGCTGACCAATGCCACACCAAATGGTCGTCTGGCGTGGATGCCGCTTTCTGACGGGATCAGCCCGACTCAAGGGGCGGATAAGCATGGCCCTACAGCGATTATCAAGTCTGTGAGCAAAATGAACGTTGAAACCATGAATATCGGCATGGTGCATAACTTCAAATTCCTCAAAGGGCTACTTGATACACCGGAAGGTCGCAACGGCCTGATAACTCTATTGCGTACAGCATCAATTCTTGGCAACGGTCAGATGCAGTTCAGCTACGTCGATAATGAAGTACTGAAAAAAGCACAACAGGAACCGGAAAAATACCGTGATTTGATCGTCCGCGTAGCCGGTTACAGCGCCTACTTCGTGGAATTGTGTAAGGAAGTTCAGGACGAAATCATCAGCCGTACGGTGATTGAGAAGTTCTGATAAGACGGATCGCAACCGGACAAGGATGTCCGACATTTTCAGGAGGCAAGCGTGAGCGCAAATAAAGAATTAAGCGGACGAATTTTCAATATCCAGAAATATTCGATCTACGACGGTGACGGTATCCGCACACTGATTTTTTTTAAAGGCTGCAATCTTCGCTGCCCGTGGTGTGCCAACCCGGAAGGGTTAAGCAGCCAGTTTCAGGTGATGTTCTCTCAGGATAAATGCATCAACTGCGGCGACTGCGTCAATGTATGCCCGGCGGGGATCCACTACCGTGCGGAAGTCAACGGAGAAATGAAGCATTTCGTCAACCGTAATAAAGACTGCATTGGTTGTCGCAAGTGTGAAGAAATTTGCACCCAAAATGCACTGGATATCATGGGTAAAGATGTCACGGTCAGTGAACTGATGGAGATCATCATGCAGGACTATGACTTTTACGTCTCCTCCGGCGGTGGTGTCACTATTGGGGGCGGTGAGATGAGCTTGCAAACTGATTTTGCCGTTGCCCTGTTCAGTGAATGCAAAAAGATGATGATCAACACCGCCGTTGAAACCCAGGGTACAACCCCGCTTGCAAACTATCAGAAGCTGGCTCCGGTCACCGACACCTTCCTGTTCGATATCAAACAGATCGATAGCAATCACCATAAAACGCTGTTCGGAATTGGCAACGAAGGCGTGCGTCGCAATCTGGAGTGGCTGGTGGATTCGGGTGCCAACGTGATTGTTCGTATGCCGCTGATTCGTGGTTATAACGATTCGTGGGAAGCGATTACCGGTGCTATCGACTACGTCCAGAAACTGGCCAAACGCGGCAATATTCGCCGAATCGATATGCTGCCGTACCACCAGCTGGGGCGCAAAAAGTATGAACGACTGGAGATGCCCTACCCGATTGTTGAAGACCCGTCATACAGCGTGGAAGAGCTGGACAAACTGGAGGCATTTTTCGCCCAGTTCGATTTTGATATTCGCTTAGTTCGTCATTAAAGGAGCCGTAAATGAACAGTTTAGGCGTAATTGAAACACGTGGTCTTGTAGCCGCAATTCAAGCCGTAGATGCCGCCTGCAAAGCAGCCGGGGTGAGCTGTATTGGTTATCGCAAAGTAGGTTCCGGGCTGGTAAGCGTCTGTTTTGAGGGGGAAATCAGCGCAGTTTACACGGCCATTGAACGTGGTATTGCTGTGGCATCTGCAACCGACCATCAGGCCAAATCACTGGTGATCGCTCGCCCGGAACGCTGTGTGGTTGAAGCACTCAGTAACCTGAAAGGTCATCCGCCACGTGTCGAATCAGGCCAGAAACCTCATGCAGAGCTGCCGACAGTAGCAGAAGTTGCAGAAGTGACTGTCTGCGAAGAAACCGCTGAAGTTTCTACAGATACTGAAACTGCAATGCCTGTAGCTGAGAAAGAAGTGCAAGCCCCCATTGTGGAAGTGAAAAGCCACGGGCATAAGAAAGGGAAAAAAGCATGATTGACGCACTGCTACAGGAAAAAATCACCACGCGACTGATCGATACCGCCCCCACAATTCCGGTCGGTGTTTCTAATCGTCATGTGCATCTGTCGCAGCAGGATGTTGAAGCGCTTTTTGGTGTTGGCTACCAACTTACGCCCTTTAAGCCGTTGCGCCAGCCAGGGCAATTCGCCGCTGAAGAGTGTGTGACGGTTGTCGGCCCGAAAGGTTCTCTGACTCACGTCCGCGTACTTGGCCCGGTTCGCCCGACAAGCCAGCTGGAAATCTCCCGTGCCGATTGTTTTACTCTCGGCATTAAAGCGCCAGTGCGTGAATCCGGGCAACTGGAAAATGCCGGTGACGCACTGTTGGTGGGGCCGAAAGGTCATGTTGAGTTGCATTCACAAGTCATTTGCGCCTGGCGGCATATTCATATGTCTCCCCAGGATGCTCGTCTGTTGAATGTCAGCAATGGGCAGAAGGTGAGTGTTCGCAGTCACGGTGAACGCCAGTTAACGTTCGATGAAGTGGTGGTACGGGTGCGCAATGATTTTGCCCTTGAACTGCATATCGATACGGAAGAAGCCAATGCTGCCGGACTGAAAAACGGGGCGCAGGTAACACTGATTCGCTAAGGGAGGCCATCATGACCGAACAACAGATCGACACCATCGTCAACCTGATCCTCCAGCGGCTGCAACCTGCGGTACTGGTCATGGTGACATCTGCGGATGGCTATCGGGATTTGATTCATCAGCGGCTGGCTCGTTGTGGCGAACGGTTGCATCTGGCGCTGGATGAAACAATCAGTGATAGCCAACGGTGGCAGCAAATTGGTGACGTGATACCTGCTAAAACATGGCAGCACAAATTGCCTTCAACGCCCTATAAAGCGTTATTGCTGCCGTTTTTGAGTTACCCGCTGGCTGTAGATGTTGTCAACGGTACGCTGCAAAGCCCGGTAGCGCAAAGGGTTCACGATGCGCTACTGGCGGGTATTCCGGTACTGGCACTGCGTTATTACTGCGATCCGCACAGCGAATTAAACGCGCTTCGCGGTACTGTTCACAGCGACTACGCGGCGCATCTTTCCGCCACGCTCACCGGCCTTAGCGAATGTGGCATTACGTTATGTTCCATGAATGAAATGCTGGAGAAACTGGCAACAGGCGTCAGCAGTCAATCGCCTGTAAGTCATCAGCGGCGTTATCTGACTGTCAGCGATATCGTCAATAATCCGACACTGGCAAAGTCACCCGACGTCGTACTGACCGATGCTGCGGTCGATTTTTTGAAAGCACAGAAAAAATAACCTTACCTCGATAACAAACCTGGAGTTTAGATATGTCTTCGAAAACAAAATGTTGGCTATGGATGTTACTGGTCATCCTGTCTGAAACCTCTGCAACATCCACACTTAAAATGTTTGATAACAGTGAGGGGATGATAAAAACGCTGCTGCTGGCCCTGATCGTAGTACTGTATTGTATTTGTTACTACTCGCTTTCACGGGCAGTAAAAGATATCCCCGTTGGTCTGGCTTACGCCACATGGTCCGGTACTGGCATTTTGATGGTCTCAACCCTTGGGATTTTGTTTTACGGTCAACACCCGGATACCGCCGCCATTATTGGTATGGTCATCATCGCAAGCGGTATTGTCATTATGAATCTGTTCTCAAAAATGGGCAGTGAAGAGGCGGAAGAAACGCCAGTTACCAACCTCGATAAAAAAATCGCTAACTAACAAAAGGAATTGCTCATGTTTAATATTGGATTTTTATGGCTGGCACTTTCAATCGGTTCTGAAATAACCGGTACGTCGATGATCAAAAAAACCAACGGTTTTAGCCGGCTGTGGCCTTCTGTTCTGGTGGTATGTGCTTATTCAATGTGTTATTTCGCCCTGACCAGGGCAATGAGTACTATTCCGGTTGGTGTTGCCTATTCACTCTGGTGCGGCTTTGGGATTGTCGGCGTGACAATTTTCTCGATGATTCTGTATAAACAAAAGCCCGATTTACCCGCCATTTTTGCCATGCTGCTGATTATTAGTGGCGGCATTATTATGAATGTATTCTCAGGCATGTAATGACGTAAGGGTGTTTTATACAGCGCCATTTGTATTGCTTACAAATGGCGCATTCTAATTGACATATCAAAATGCTGTACGATTGATATTCACCGGCATTCCTGATCGACGTTCCATAGCGGCATTGGCACGTTGCACATCTACCTCTTGTCCGTTGATAAAAGCACGCAGCGCAGGGGTAATTGGTAACGGCACCTTTCTGTCAGACTCAAACTCCGCACGATTTCGTGATAACGGTTCATGAACTTCCAGCCAGTTCGAGCCATCTGGTTCTGTGGTGTATTTCACTGGCTGGTCAATAATTTGTACGCGCGTCCCAACAGGAACATTATCAAACAGATATTTAATATCGCTATCGCGCAGACGAATACATCCCTGACTTACCCTCAGTCCAATACCAAAATTGGCATTCGTACCATGAATAGCATAAAGGCGACCAATATAGATGGCATACAACCCCATTGGGTTTTCCGGCCCGGCGGGAATAAACGCAGGCAGACTCTCCCCACGCTTTGCATATTCACGGCGGGTGTTTGGCGTTGGTGTCCACGTTGGCGCTTCCTGTTTACGCTCCACCGTCGTTACCCAATTGCGCGGCGTTTCACGCCCGGCCTGACCGATGCCAATGGGAAAAACTTCAACGGTCTGGCTGTCTGGTGGGTAATAGTAAAGGCGCATTTCAGCCACATTCACCACCATCCCCTTACGGACTGTTGCCGGAAGAATAAGCTGTTGCGGCACGACCAGTGTTGAGCCTGATTTCGGTAAAAAAACATCAGTACCAGGGTTTGCCTCCAGCATATTGCTAAGCCCTTGCCCGTACTGCGCTGCAAATGTTTCCAGTGGTTGTGTGTTATGTTCAGGCACCTGAATGGTTAATGGTGCACCCACTAATCGGCTACCTTCTGGTGGAAGTGGGTAAGTTACCGCCAGACTCGTTTGCCAGACGGAAAGTAGAATAAAAGAACCAAGAATACATACACGACGTATCATTTCCCTTTCCTTAGTCGCGACAGATATTCAATAAGTATAGCTTTTATCAGACTTTTCGCTGGTAGCAGGTCAACAAGCCACAGCGACGCAGTAAAGGTTGTCGCTTAACTTAAAAGAACGTAGTGCAGATTATTGACCTCGCATTCTTTGTTCATGCCGGATACAGCGTAAATGCTTTATCCGACAACATTGCGTTTGTTATCCGTCTCAGGATAGAGTCACACCGCTACCTTGAAGCCACCAGCCTTGCTTCGCAAGCCATATCGCTCTGTCGATGATATCCACGGATTAACGGCTGGCAAAAAACAGACTTACCTGATGAATTCTCATACCTGAACTCTGCAATGACGTTATTCAGATACTGTATTAGCGATGTCGCTTTACCTGAAGAACTGGATAATGTACGAGCCTGGTAATCGCTGAGTTTTTCAATCAAAATCAACGCTGGCCCTTCAGGATAGAGGCTTATTTCTGGCACTGCTGTTGCACTATTAGCAATAAAAATCAGCACCGAATAATCCGTAAAAGCATCCCTTAACGATTGCGCTGGCCCACCGTTAAATGGCAAAAATTCCTGTTGCCACTCCTCACCAATAAAACAGGTTATCGGCAACACATCCGCCAATCGGTTTGCCAGATTTATGTCGCCCTGTAAGAAGCAAAACAAAGCTATCGAGTCAGGCTTTATCGTTTGCATACCATAAGCCCCCACCTGACGCTTTGTTGTGAGTAGAATTTAACTCCGCCGTAAAAGCAGTTTGTAACTTTATGAATTGAATCTCTTTTGTTATCACTCTTTTGAGTGATTCACCTACATTTGCCGCCATACCCTGATCCTTTCTCAGGGTGGTAGGGGTGTAAGACGCGTCAGTACTCTGCCAGACGCTTCCGGGAAACCCACTTCCCACCGAAGTTGTTGGTTATAACCGACAGGCAGGTCTTCTGGCTTAGCGTCATCCTCTCCCGCCCTTCCCGACCTCTCAGTCAGTGGTATTTGCGGGGTTGTCAGCATCACAGCAGCGGGGGCTGTGAGGGATTCTCACCCTCTTCCCTGGCACAAATGTGCCAAACCTGTCAGCTAATGTTATGAGCTGATTTCATTTTGCTCATAACACGATATTTACGTCTGTACTTTAAATAATTCGCGTTGCAGCATATGCAACCTGAAGCATGACGAATTTACAAAACCTCCATATTATTTACCAATTAATCAGGCCATCTGTGCAATAGCATTTTCGTTGATTTGCTGACGATATGCTTGCGGTGTTATCTGGTATGTCTGACGAAACACTTTGCAAAAATAGCTGGTTTGCGAGAAACCGAGATTTCGCGCAATGCTGCTAATACTCCAGTCACTGTGGCTAAGTAATTCACGGGCGCTGGCCATTCTCTGTTGATTAACCCAAGCATTAAAACCAATTCCATTATATTTTTTAAATAATTTACTGAAATAATAAGGGCTTAGATAAACGTGAGAGGCCACATCCTCCAGACGCAAATCGTCTGATAAATGTGCATCGATATAACGCAATGCTTTTTTCATTTTATTATCGTGCGGACTTGATGCTCGACTTTGACGGGCTATTTCAGAACCTGGCTTACTCTCTTTGATAACAATAAAATTGAGCTGATTCTTAAGACAGTTTTCAACAATAAGCTTCAGCAGGTCGGCAGACGCCATCACTCTTGAATAATCCATCTCTGGAACTTTGCGAAATTCATTCAGTAAATCAGGATCAGCTTGCCAACAATTATCGATATTTAAAATATCAACTAAATCAGCATCGCCATCATTACGTAAACGCACCTGACCACATAACACAAAACCAACCAAATGACCGGCAATCACCAATGGAATCGAAAAATCTGTTAACCCCGCATGGCAGCGATAAATACACGGCTTTTCAGACTTTGACGACTCAAAGCCACCGCAGCGATCACTCATTCGGCAGCGTTCGCTATGCTGAGGATGTTGGCGCATCAGTTGGCAAAAAGGGGTAAAGTTAAAAAGTTGCGAAATTTCGTCACCGTGGATGTTCACAATGACAACCGCCAGGCTGGTAGCTTGTGCAAAATCCTGCGCGATTTTATTAATGAGTTCTGAGTTTAATGTACTGGCAGAAATCATATAAAATCCCTTATTTGAATTATTGATATAATGAATATATAAAGCGAATTTTGTTTTTCTGCGTTACCATTCCATTTCATTGCCAGAAAACAAAACGGACAATAACAAAAGTCTCCTTTTGAGGGGAGACTTTTTGTTCAGTTCGGGAAAGCAGATCACGAAATAGCGTTATAAAAATGGCTAACAGCTTAAAATCACGCCGATTCATTCGTGGGTAAGTTGTTACCAATAAAATAACGATAAATTGCAGCTCCGCCACAGGCACCTATTACCGGAGCTATTATTGGCACAATAAAATAGGGAATATCACGGCCACCTGTCATCGCTACATTGCCCCATCCGGCAAGCCATGCGAACAGTTTTGGACCAAAGTCACGCGCCGGGTTCATTGCAAACCCTGTCAACGGTCCCATGGAGGCACCAATGACCGCAACCAGAATACCAATTAACAAAGGCGCTAACGGCCCTTTCGGCACACCGTTACCGTCATCGGTTAATGCCATGATTAAGCCCATCAGGATAGATGTGATGACTATTTCCACCAGCAACGCCTGCCAGATACTCAGCGCTGCCGCCGGGTAAGTACTAAAGACACCCGCAACAGCCAGACTTTCTACGCTGCCACGCACCATATTGTGTGCCGTTTCATACTCGACAAAAAGGTTGCTGTACAGGAACCATGCGAGCACAGCTCCACTAAAAGCGCCAGCAAACTGCGCTAACGAATATGGCAACACCTTATGCGCAGGAAAACGGGCAAATAACCACAATGCGATTGTGACCGCAGGATTTAAATGCGCCCCCGAGATCCCTGCTGTCAGGTAAACCGCCAGGGAAATCCCCAGCCCCCAAATAATACAAATTTCCCAAAGCCCAAGGCTTGCCCCGGCAAGTTTTGCTGCACAAACGCAGCCAATGCCGAAAAACAGAAATAGCCCGGTGCCTAAAAACTCGGCGATACATTGCGCTTTCAGTGAATCTTTCATCATGACACCTTCCTGGTTGAGTCTGTCGCTGATTAACCGTAGTTACGGGCGTTACTATAGAAACGCCTGCATATGAATTTGTTGCTCACCTGCGGAATATTTTTAATAAAATTTGGTCTTTTGATATTAAATTATTGCTTTCAAATTGCTTAATATTTGCGTATTCCTACTGAAAGAATCCCTATTACATCTCATGTTGTTAATAACAAAAAACCGTTATTTCTTAATGTTTGTTTTTTTACATCCATCACAAGCTTTTTCGCGCGTAGCAAATTTTTTATTTAAAGTCACCAATAATAAAATTATTCTGCAAGGACAATCTCTAAAAAATGCTATTCACATCATTTTTATTTTTCTTTTAAAACATGACGATATAAAAACATACAGCAATTTTATACTACGCCTTTGCCACTAATTTTTTCATTCCAGCCTGCAAGTCAGCCATTCTTTTTCTTCGCCAGTTTTTATAGTTCATAGCATCGGAAAAACCATGCGAGGTCTTTATGCAACAAGAAGCATTAGGAATGGTAGAAACCAAAGGGTTAACCGCAGCAATTGAAGCGGCTGATGCCATGGTGAAGTCTGCCAATGTGCTGCTGGTCGGCTACGAAAAAATCGGCTCAGGACTGATCACCGTAATCGTGCGTGGCGATGTCGGTGCAGTAAAAGCAGCCACAGATGCAGGTTCTGCCGCCGCACGCAATGTAGGCGAAGTTAAAGCTGTTCACGTCATCCCACGCCCTCACACCGACGTAGAAAAAATCTTACCGAAGGGAATTAACCCATGAGTAGCAATGAACTGGTGGAACAGATCATGGCACAGGTAATCGCCCGCGTGGCGACGCCGGAACAAACGGTTACCCCTGATACCCCACAAACCAAACGAGAGACGGCTATGGCAGGAAAATGCAGTTTAACGGAATTTGTTGGCACCGCCATTGGCGACACTGTAGGTCTGGTGATTGCCAATGTTGATAGCGCATTGCTCGACGCAATGAAACTGGAGAAGCGCTATCGCTCTATTGGCATCCTGGGGGCCAGGGTCGGCGCGGGTCCTCATATCATGGCGGCAGACGAAGCCGTTAAAGCAACAAATACCGAAGTGATTAGTATCGAGCTTCCTCGCGACACCAAAGGCGGCGCTGGTCACGGTTCGCTGATCCTGTTAGGTGGCAATGATGTTTCCGATGTGAAACGCGGAATCGAAGTCGCACTGAAAGAGCTGGATCGCACCTTTGGTGATGTTTATGCCAACGAAGCCGGCCACCTCGAACTGCAATATACCGCCCGCGCCAGCTATGCGCTGGAAAAAGCCTTTGGTACCCCCCTGGGCCGTGCATGTGGCGTGATTGTTGGCGCTCCGGCATCCGTCGGCGTGTTAATGGCAGACACAGCACTTAAATCCGCCAACGTTGATGTGGTGGCGTACAGCTCCCCCGCCAAAGGCACCAGCTACAGCAACGAAGTCATTCTGGTGATTTCCGGTGACTCCGGCGCCGTACGTCAGGCCGTCATTTCTGCCCGTGAAATCGGCAAAACCGTGCTGGCGACGCTGGGTTCAGAACCGAAAAACGATCGTCCGTCCTACATCTGATATCCGTGAGGCAGTTTCATGAGATCGAAAAGATTTGAAGCACTGGCAAAACGCCCCGTAAATCAGGACGGTTTTGTTAAGGAGTGGATCGAAGAAGGCTTCATTGCGATGGAAAGCCCGAATGATCCCAAACCATCCATCAAAATAGTCAATGGCGCGGTCACTGAACTGGATGGTAAATCCGTCAGCCAGTTTGACCTGATCGACCATTTTATCGCGCGTTATGGCATTAACCTTGCCAGAGCGGAAGAAGTTATCGCCATGGATTCGGTCAAGCTGGCGAATATGTTGTGCGATCCCAACGTTAAACGTCGTGATATCGTGCCGCTGACCACCGCGATGACTCCAGCGAAGATTGTCGAAGTTGTCTCCCACATGAACGTGGTTGAGATGATGATGGCAATGCAAAAAATGCGTGCGCGTCGTACACCATCCCAACAGGCACACGTTACTAACGTAAAAGACAACCCGGTACAAATCGCTGCAGACGCCGCAGAAGGGGCATGGCGTGGATTCGACGAACAGGAAACCACTGTCGCTGTTGGTCGCTACGCCCCCTTTAATGCGATTGCGTTGTTGGTTGGCTCTCAGGTTGGTCGCCCAGGCGTTCTGACTCAGTGTTCTCTGGAAGAAGCCACCGAACTGAAACTCGGTATGCTTGGTCACACTTGCTACGCTGAAACCATTTCCGTCTATGGTACTGAACCCGTCTTCACCGACGGTGACGACACCCCATGGTCAAAAGGTTTCCTCGCCTCTTCGTATGCATCGCGCGGTTTAAAAATGCGCTTCACTTCCGGTTCTGGTTCAGAAGTCCAAATGGGCTATGCCGAAGGTAAATCGATGCTTTATCTGGAAGCTCGCTGCATTTACATCACCAAGGCGGCTGGCGTTCAGGGATTACAGAACGGTTCGGTAAGCTGCGTCGGTGTGCCTTCTGCTGTGCCATCAGGTATTCGGGCCATTCTGGCAGAAAACTTAATCTGTGCCGCACTGGATCTCGAATGCGCTTCCAGTAACGACCAGACCTTTACACACTCAGATATGCGTCGTACGGCCCGTTTCCTGATGCAGTTCCTGCCAGGTACTGACTTTATCTCCTCCGGTTTTTCTGCCGTGCCGAACTACGACAACATGTTTGCCGGTTCGAACGAAGATGCAGAAGACTTCGATGACTACAACGTCATTCAGCGTGACTTAAAAGTAGACGGTGGTTTACGCCCTGTACGCGAAGAAGACGTTATCGCTATTCGTAATAAAGCTGCTCGTGCCTTGCAGGCTGTATTTGCGGGAATGGGACTGCCACCGATCACGGATGAAGAAGTCGAAGCCGCGACTTACGCCCACGGTTCGAAAGATATGCCTGAGCGCAACATTGTTGAAGATATCAAGTTTGCTCAGGAAATTATCAACAAAAACCGTAATGGTCTGGAAGTCGTAAAAGCGCTCGCTAAAGGCGGCTTCACGGATGTTGCCCAGGACATGCTCAATATCCAAAAAGCGAAGTTAACCGGGGATTATCTGCACACCTCCGCCATTATCGTTGGCAATGGTGAAGTGCGCTCGGCAGTAAACGATGTCAATGATTACGCCGGTCCGGCAACAGGTTACCGCCTGCAAGGCGAACGCTGGGAAGAGATTAAAAATATCCCTGGCGCACTTGATCCCAACGAACTTGGCTAAGGGGTGAAAAATGGAAATTAATGAAAAACTGCTGCGCCAGATAATTGAACAAGTGTTATGTGAAATGCAAACCAGCGATAAGCCGGTTTCCTTTCAGGCATCCACAGCAACCGCAGCTCCGGCAGCTTCAGACAGCTTTCTGACTGAAATTGGGGAAGCCCGCCAGGGGACACAGCAGGATGAAGTCATCATCGCTGTTGGCCCGGCATTTGGTCTTTCACAAACGGTCAATATCGTGGGCTTGTCGCATAAAAGCATTCTGCGGGAAGTCATAGCGGGTATCGAAGAAGAAGGCATTAAGGCCAGGGTGATCCGCTGCTTTAAATCTTCCGATGTGGCCTTTGTCGCGGTTGAAGGTAATCGCCTGAGCGGTTCTGGCATCTCTATCGGTATTCAGTCTAAAGGCACCACCGTTATTCACCAACAGGGGCTGCCACCGCTGTCTAACCTGGAGTTGTTCCCACAAGCTCCCTTGCTGACGCTGGAAACGTATCGCCAGATTGGCAAAAACGCTGCGCGCTATGCCAAACGTGAGTCACCGCAACCTGTACCAACGCTTAATGATCAGATGGCACGCCCGAAATATCAGGCTAAATCCGCCATTTTGCATATCAAAGAGACCAAGTACGTCGTGACCGGTAAAAACCCGCAGGAACTGCGCGTGGCGCTTTAATAAAGGATTTCCTCATGAATACCGATGCAATTGAATCGATGGTTCGGGACGTACTGAGCCGCATGAATAGCCTGGAGGGCGCAGCTCCTGCCCCTGCTCCGGTGACTACCCGCGGTTCTGCGCACCATGCAAAAGTCAGCGATTACCCGCTGGCAACAAAACACCCTGAATGGGTTAAAACCGCTACCAATAAATCGCTGGATGACCTCACGCTGGAAAACGTTCTGAGCGACAAAATCACCGCTCAGGATATGCGTATCACACCGGAAACCTTGCGGATGCAGGCGGCGATTGCCAAAGACGCCGGACGTGACCGCCTGGCAATGAACTTTGAGCGTGCCGCGGAACTGACTGCTGTTCCAGATGATCGCATTCTTGAGATCTACAACGCATTACGCCCGTACCGCTCTACGAAAGAAGAGCTACTCGCGATTGCCGATGATCTTGAGCGTCGTTATCAGGCCGTGATTTGTGCCGCGTTTGTTCGTGAAGCGGCTGCCCTGTATCTCGAACGCAAAAAACTGAAAGGCGACGATTAAGGGCGGAGATATGCGATATATAGCAGGCATTGATATTGGCAACTCCTCAACGGAAGTGGCGCTGGCGAAAGTAAGCGAGGAAGGTCATCTCACCATCCTCACCAGTTCCCTGGCTGAAACCACCGGGATCAAAGGCACATTGCGCAATGTGTTTGGTATCGAGGAAGCGCTTTCGCGTGCCGCAACGCAGGCGGGAATCAGCGTCAGCGATATTTCGCTTATCCGCATTAACGAAGCTACGCCGGTCATCGGAGATGTGGCGATGGAAACCATCACCGAAACCATCATCACTGAGTCCACGATGATCGGCCACAACCCCAAAACGCCTGGCGGTGTAGGGCTAGGCGTAGGTGTCACTATCACCCCAGAGCATTTGCTGACCTGCCTGGCAGATGTTCCTTATATTCTTGTGGTGTCGTCAGCGTTTGACTTCGCTGATGTCGCAGCAATGGTTAACGCTTGTGTGCGTGCCGGATACCAAATCACGGGCATCATTTTGCAACGTGATGATGGTGTGCTGGTCAGCAACCGACTGGATCACCCCGTTCCGGTTGTTGACGAAGTGCTTTATATCGACCGTATTCCACAAGGAATGCTCGCCGCAATTGAAGTGGCGATTCCTGGTAAAGTCATCGAAACGCTGTCGAATCCGTATGGTATTGCCACTGTTTTTCATCTCGATGCGCAAGAGACCAAAAATATTGTGCCGATGGCGCGCGCATTAATTGGCAATCGCTCAGCGGTGGTAGTGAAAACCCCCTCTGGCGATGTTAAAGCGCGATCCATTCCTGCAGGGAACATCGAACTGTTGTCGCAGGGATTAACCCGACGAGTTGATGTGGCAGCCGGAGCGGAAACCATTATGAAGGCCGTCGGTGACTGCCCACGTCTTGATAATGTTATCGGTGAAGCTGGCACCAATATTGGCGGGATGCTGGAGCATGTACGCCAGACCATGGCAGAACTGACCAATAAACCAACCGGTGAGATATTTATCCAGGATTTACTGGCAGTAGATACAGCCGTTCCGGTTACAGTTTCTGGTGGTCTTGCCGGGGAATTTTCGCTGGAGCAGGCAGTGGGAATTGCCTCAATGGTCAAATCAGACCGTCTGCAAATGGCAATGATTGCCCACGAAATTAAGCAGAAAATTAACGCCGAAGTTCAGGTGGGAGGCGCAGAAGCTGAAGCCGCCATCCTGGGGGCTTTAACAACACCCGGAACAACTCGCCCGCTGGCAATTCTTGATTTGGGCGCAGGTTCAACCGATGCCTCCATCATCAATCCGCAAGGCGAAATTATTGCCACCCATCTTGCCGGGGCAGGCGATATGGTGACGATGATCATTGCCAGAGAACTCGGACTCGACGACCGCTATCTGGCAGAAGAGATTAAGAAATATCCTTTAGCGAAAGTGGAAAGTCTTTTCCACCTTCGTCATGAAGACGGCAGCGTTCAGTTTTTTCCACAACCGCTGCCACCAGCAGTGTTCGCCCGTGTATGCGTAGTGAAGCCTGATGAACTGGTTCCATTACCGGGTGATTTAGCGTTAGAGAAAGTACGTGCCATCCGTCGCAGCGCAAAAGAGCGCGTATTTGTGACCAATGCATTACGTGCCCTACGCCAGGTTAGCCCGACCGGCAATATCCGCGACATTCCTTTTGTGGTGCTGGTTGGCGGTTCTTCGCTGGACTTCGAAATCCCACAACTGGTTACTGACGCTCTCGCCCATTACCGTCTGGTTGCCGGACGCGGCAATATTCGTGGCACCGAAGGTCCACGCAATGCTGTCGCTACGGGTCTGTTGCTCTCCTGGCAAAAGGAGCTGGCTGATGGACGTTAACGCCTCAACGCCGGCAATTGTCATTGCAGTTTCAAAAGAATGCCTCCCCCTCTGGCAGGAGGTGCTACTTGGTATTGAGGAGGAAGGGATTCCATTTGTTATCAATGAATCCCCTTTTGACGACGTGACCAAAAGCGCATGGCAAGCCGCATGCCACTCTCCGCTGCTCGTTGGCATTGCCTGTAATGCGCAGCAACTGATTGTCCATTACAAAAATTTACCCCCATCAGCGCCGCTTTTTACGCTGACAACACAACACCCCAGCCACGCCCGGCGAAGCACGGGCAATAACGCGGCAAGGCTGGTTAAAGGGATTCCCTTCCGGGAATACCAGGCTTAATTCACAGGAGAATTGCAGTATGAACAACGCACTGGGACTGGTTGAAACAAAAGGGTTAGTGGGCGCTATTGAAGCCGCCGACGCCATGGTCAAGTCTGCCAACGTACAACTGGTTGGCTACGAAAAAATTGGCTCCGGGCTGATTACCGTAATGGTACGTGGCGACGTTGGGGCAGTGAAAGCGGCTGTGGATGCAGGTAGTGCTGCAGCAAGCGCCGTTGGCGAAGTGAAGTCTTGCCATGTGATCCCTCGCCCACACAGCGACGTCGAAGCCATTTTACCGAAATCAGCTTAAACAGGTTGTAAAGGAGGAACACCGCGTGAAGCAATCACTGGGATTACTGGAAGTTAGTGGTCTGGCTTTAGCCATCAGTTGTGCGGATGTCATGGCAAAAGCCGCTGCCATCACGCTGGTGGGCTTCGAAAAGACCAACGGCTCAGGCTGGATGATGATCAAAATTACGGGCGATGTGGCCTCGGTACAGTCGGCCATTATCACTGGCGCCAGCTTTGCTGAACAGCGCCAGGGGCTTGTCGCCCATAAAGTTATTGCCAGACCCGGAGAAGGGATCCTTACACCTTTCTCTGCGGCTGCTCCTGTAACTGAAGTTGTTACAGAGGCTGATACTGCTGAGGAAATCCCCGCTGGCGACCTGGAAGCAAGCTGTAATCTTTGCCTTGATCCCGCCTGCCCACGACAGAAAGGCGAGCCGCGTTCACTTTGTCTCTACTCGGCTAAGAAAGGTGAAATGTAATGGACAAGCAATTACTGGAAACCGCCGTAGGCAAGGTGCTGGAAGAGATGCGGGAACGCCCTATTCCACTGGGCATTTCCAACCGTCATATCCATTTATCAGCGCAAGATTTTGCTCATCTGTTTCCCGGTCAGTCTATTAGCGTGAAAAAAGCGTTAATGCAGCCTGATCAGTATGCTGCCGAACAAACCCTGACGCTGGTTGGCCCCAAGGGCAAGCTGGAAAAAGTGCGTTTGCTTGGTCCATTGCGTAGCGCAAGTCAGGTTGAGGTTTCCCGTACCGATGCCCGTACATTGGGCATTACTGCGCCATTGCGGATGTCCGGGGACCTGCAAGGAACACCCGGCGTACGGTTGGTCAGCCCCTTTGCTGAACTGGAGATCACATCAGGGGTGATCGTTGCCCAGCGTCATATTCATATGTCTCCACTTGATGCGCTGATCCTGAATGTCTCGCATGGAGACAAAGTGTCGGTAGCGATTAAAGGCGATGAACGGCGACTCATTTTCGATAACGTCGCTGTTCGCGTGTCACCCGATATGCGGCTGGAAATGCATATCGATACTGACGAAGCAAACGCTGCCGGAGCAGATAACCCGCAGGTTTGCGCCATGTTGGTCAACAAATCATGAACAGCGAACTGCTGGCAAAAATAGTGGATGAAGTTGTCGCCCGTTTACAACGCCGGGCGACAAGCGTCGCTATGTTAAGCGTTGCTCAATTGCGGGAAGCAAATCAGCGAACACTTTTCTGCCAGTACTCTGCTCTGCATATAGTGCAAATGGATATGCCTCTCCTGAAGCAAATTGCTCAATGTGATTGCTCAGACATTGCAGCATCCATCATCCATAACGCACTGGCGATAGGTGTTCGGGTCGGGATCTCTTTGCGTCAAGAGTTGCTGATGTTTTTACCCATCCGGCAACTTTCTGCCCTTCCTGTCGAATTGCATAACGAGTATGGACAGCACGTGGTTTTACATCCCGGCAAGCTTCTTAGCTATACCGATGTACTGAAATCTGGCGGTGAAATAGTGGTGTTACGCCAAAAGTGTCTGGTGACAGCCCTGGCGCGTGAAGCCGCTGAAGCCCGAAACATCCAATTAATAAAGCAGGAGTGAATTATGCATCTGGCCCGAGTCACTGGCGCGGTGGTTGCTACGCAAAAATCCCTCTCCCTGGTGGGAAAAAAACTTCTGCTGGTACGCCGGGTAACTGCTGAAGGGGAATTGCCAGAAAATCCACTCATTGGTGATGAAGTTGCCGTGGACTCTGTTGGCGCTGGTGTCGGTGAACTGGTTTTGTTGAGTAGTGGCTCCAGTGCCCGTCAGGTATTCACTTCACCAAATGAAGCCATCGATCTGGCTATCGTCGGCATTGTCGACTCGATTTCTCGTTAAGGAGTGAGTAATGGCGATTTATACCCGTACCGGCGATAAAGGCACAACCGCCCTGTTTACCGGTCAACGCGTCAGCAAAACCCATCCGCGAGTTGAAACCTACGGCACGTTGGATGAGTTAAATGCGGCGTTGAGTTTGTGTCGCTGCGCGGTAGAAAGCCCGGAGCGCCGCAGCCTGCTGGAAGCCGTCCAGTTACAAATATTCTGGTTTAGTGCCGAACTCGCCAGCGAAAGTGAACAACCTTCAGCGCAACAACAGAGTATCAGTGCCAGGGAGATAGCCGAACTTGAGGCGTCCATCGATCATGCAATGAGTCGTGTTCCGCCTGTTCACAGTTTTATTTTACCTGGTCGTAGTGAAGCTGCCAGCCGACTGCATTTTGCCCGAACGTTAGCGCGTCGGGCGGAACGTCGCCTGGTGGAACTTAGCGAGCAGTTCCCCGTCCGGGATGAACTCCAGCGTTATATCAACCGCCTGTCAGACTGCTTATATGCTCTGGCTCGCGCAGAAGATCATGAAAATCATCAAAAAAATCTTATTCAGGAAGTGACCGCCCGCTATCTGGCTGCGGTTACCACCCAAACGCATAAGGAATCTGCTATGTCGCTCTCATTTCAGGAACTTCATCTGTTAACCCGTGCTGCAATTGCGCGCGCCGAAGAACTTCACATTCCGGTAGTCATCAGCGTCGTTGATGCTAATGGTACGGAGTCAGTCACCTGGCGGATGCCTGATGCCCTTCTGGTCAGCAGTGAGTTGGCACCCAAAAAAGCCTGGACTGCTGTGGCAATGAAGATGGCAACTCACGATCTTGCCGCGGCGGTGCAACCTGGCGCATCGCTTTATGGGCTTGATACCCACATGCAAGGCAAAGTTGTTACCTTCGGCGGTGGCTTTCCATTATGGCGTGACGGTTCAATTGTCGGTGGACTCGGAGTCAGTGGCGGCAGTGTAGAACAAGATATGGATATTGCTCAGACCGCTGCAGCGGCAATCAATGTGAGAACAATGAAATGAATACCCGCGAACTGGAAAACATCATCCGCAATATTCTGCGCGAACAACTGAGCACAACAGCAGATGCCCCGACGAATGGCATTTTTGATTCTGTTGATGAAGCGATTAATGCCGCCCATCAGGCCTTTTTGCGCTATCAACAATGCCCACTGAAAACCCGTAGCGCCATTATCAGCGCCATTCGCCAGGAGCTGACTCCACATCTCGATATGTTGGCGACAGAAAGCGCCAACGAAACAGGCATGGGCAATAAAGAGGATAAATTCCTCAAAAACAAAGCCGCGCTCGATAACACACCAGGTATTGAAGACCTGACCACAACCGCGCTCACTGGTGATGGCGGCATGGTGTTATTTGAATATTCGCCTTTTGGTGTTATTGGTTCTGTGACGCCGAGCACTAACCCAACCGAAACCATTATTAACAACAGTATCAGCATGTTAGCCGCTGGAAACAGTGTCTATTTCAGCCCACATCCGGGGGCAAAAAATATCTCTTTGAAATTGATTGCCATGATTGAAGAGATCGCTTTTCGCTGTAGCGGTATCCACAATCTGATTGTCACCGTTGCTGAACCAACATTTGAAGCCACACAACAAATGATGACTCACCCCAATATCGCCGTTCTGGCGATTACCGGTGGACCAGGCATTGTCGCAATGGGCATGAAAAGCGGTAAAAAAGTCATTGGGGCTGGCGCCGGAAATCCGCCATGCATCGTAGATGAAACCGCAGATCTGGTAAAAGCTGCGGAAGATATTATTAATGGTGCCTCATTTGACTACAACCTGCCCTGCATTGCTGAGAAAAGCCTGATTGTCATTGAGGAGATTGCAGGTACGTTGGTGCAACAAATGCAGAATTTTGGCGCTCTGCTTCTCAACAAAGAGGAAACCGATAAGTTACGTGACGTTTGTCTGCCACAAGGAATGGCAAATAAACAACTGGTAGGTAAAAGTCCGGCAGCTCTGTTGCAGGCGGCAGGCATTGCTGTGCCGCTAAAAACACCACGTCTGTTAATTGCCCTTGTTGACGCCTGCGACAAGTGGGTAACCAGCGAACAACTTATGCCAATGCTGCCAATCGTAAAAGTTAAGGATTTCGATAGCGCACTGACGCTGGCACTGGAAGTGGAAGAAGGTTTGCATCACACCGCCATTATGCACTCGCAAAATGTTTCGCGACTCAACCTGGCAGCCCGGACCTTACAGACCTCAATCTTTGTTAAGAATGGTCCGTCATATGCTGGCATCGGTGTCGGTGGTGAAGGATTTACCACCTTTACGATCGCTACCCCCACGGGTGAAGGTACAACCTCGGCCAAAACGTTTGCCCGTTCCCGTCGTTGCGTGTTGACCAGCGGTTTTTCGATCCGTTAATGAGGGTGCAATGAAAACCTTTTCCCTGCAAACGCGCCTGTACAGTGGCATCGGTAGTCTGAAAGTACTGAACCGCTTTACTCACAGGCATATATGGATAATTTGCGATGGTTTTCTGGCACATTCTCCGCTGCTGGAAACCTTGCGCGGCGCGCTGCCTGCGGATAACAAGATCAGCATTTTTACTGATATCACTCCCGATCCAACTATTGAGACCGTGGTTAAAGGGATTGCGCAAATGCAGTCCCTGCGCCCGGACGTCGTGATTGGTTTTGGTGGCGGCTCAGCACTGGATGCGGCAAAGGCCATTGTCTGGTTTAGCCGTCAATTCGGTATTGAAATTGAAACCTGCGTGGCTATCCCCACCACCAGCGGTACAGGCTCAGAAGTGACCAGCGCTTGCGTGATTAGTGATACACAAAAGGGCATTAAATATCCGTTGTTTGATAAAGAATTGTATCCGGATATGGCTATTCTCGACCCTTCCTTTGTGGTGAGTGTCCCCGCCAATATTACTGCAAACACCGGAATGGATGTTCTTACCCATGCGTTGGAAGCTTATGTTTCTCCTCGTGCCAGTGATTTTACCGATGCACTGGCAGAAAAAGCTGCGCAAATTGTCTTTCAATATTTACCCGTCGCAGTGACAAAAGGTGATTGCCTGGCGACGAGAGGCAAAATGCATAACGCCGCTACCCTTGCAGGTATGGCTTTTAGTCAGGCTGGACTGGGATTAAATCATGCCATTGCGCATCAACTCGGTGGACAGTTTCATTTGCCACACGGACTTGCTAATGCCCTGTTATTAAATGCTGTTATTCGTTTTAACGCTGGGGAGTTGCGTGCTTTAAAGCGCTATGCACGACTCGCCAAAACCTGTCATCTCTGCCCGGACAACGCCAGTGACAACGCTGCGCTCAGTGCGCTTATCCAGCGTATTGAATCACTAAAAAAAGCCTGTGCAATTCCCTCCATTCACATTGCACTTAAAGAAAACACAATGCACTGGTCACAACGTATTCCGGTAATGGTTGAAGCGGCACTGGCTGACGCCACGCTTAAAACCAATCCCCGTGCCGCCAATGCCAGAGCCATCTGTGAACTGCTTGAGGAGTTGCTATGAACAGAGTTATTGATTGCGATGGCGACACAATCCGCGAGCGTGTCCGTGCTGCGGGAGTCGTCGGTGCCGGCGGTGCAGGTTTTCCAACATGGGTTAAATTACAGGCTCAGGTAGATACTTTTCTGGTCAACGCCGCTGAATGCGAACCCATGTTGAAAGTTGATCAGCAACTGATGGCGCAGCAAGCAGAACGTCTGGTGCGTGGTGTCTTGTACGGAATGAAAGCCACTGGTGCGAGTCACGGTATCATTGCCCTGAAAGAGAAATATCAACCTGCCATCAAAGCACTCTCTGAATTACTGCCAGCAGAAATCAGGTTACATATTTTGCCTGATGTCTATCCGGCAGGAGATGAAGTATTAACCATCTGGCTGGCAACGGGCCGTCGGGTTCCTCCCGCTGCGCTACCTGTCAGTGTGGGTATAGTCGTTAACAATGTACAAACGGTACTCAATATCGCCAGAGCGGTTGAGCAAGGTCTGGCAGTAACACGGCGAACGTTAACAGTTAACGGCGCGGTTGCCAGACCTGTAACACTGACGGTGCCGATTGGTATTTCGTTACGTGAAGTGCTGCAAATGGCGGGTGGCGCAACAATTGACACGCCAGGTTTTATCAATGGCGGTCCGATGATGGGCAGCTTAATCACTTCACTGGATACCCCGGTCAGTAAAACAACAGGCGGATTGCTGGTACTTCCTGATTCTCACCCCCTTATCCAGCGCAGAAAGCAAAACGACAATGCCGTACTTTCCGTCGCACGTACTGTCTGCGAACAGTGCCGCTTGTGTACTGACCTGTGCCCACGACACCTTATAGGTCATGAGTTATCGCCGCATCTGCTGGTTCGTGCTGTTAACTTTCAATCTGTTGCAACACCACAGGTGCTACTAAGTGCCTTGACCTGTTCTGAATGTAACGTTTGTGAAAGTGTCGCCTGTCCGGTGGGTATTTCACCAATGCGAATTAATCGCATGATTAAACGTGAATTACGCGCACAAAATCTGCGTTATGAAGGGCCGTTAAATCCGCAGGATGCGATGGCGAAATATCGCCTCGTTCCCGTAAAGCGACTGATTGCTAAATTAGGTTTAGCCCCGTGGTATCACGATGCGCCGTTCAGCAATGAACAGGCGGAAATTACCAGCACCACGCTTTTATTGCGCCAGCATATTGGCGCCAGTGCTATTCCCTGTGTAAAACCTGGCGAACAAGTTACACGTGGACAGTGTGTGGCAGACATTCCTCAGGGAGCGCTGGGAGCGCCCATTCACGCAAGCCATGACGGCATTATCAGCGAAGTTACAGAGCACGCCATTACGGTGGTAAGAGGTTAAACATGTCGCAAGCAATAGGTATTTTGGAACTGACCAGTATCGCCAAAGGCATGGAAACAGGCGATGCCATGTTAAAGAGTTCCAGTGTGGATTTACTTGTCAGTAAAACCATTTGTCCGGGTAAGTTTTTGTTAATGCTGGGTGGTGATGTTGGCGCAGTTCAGCAGGCCATTATGACTGGTACAACGCTTGCTGGTGAAATGCTTGTAGATAGTCTGGTTTTGCCCAACATTCACGCCAGTATTCTGCCTGCGATTAGTGGACTGAATAGTGTTGAGCAACGCAGTGCTGTTGGGGTGGTGGAAACCTGGAGCGTGGCGGCCTGCATCAGCGCGGCTGATCGCGCAGTTAAAGCCGCCAATGTCACGCTGGTGCGTGTGCATATGGCATTCGGTATCGGTGGCAAATGCTACATGGTGGTAGCGGGTGATGTTTCAGATGTTGAGAACGCAGTCACCGTCGCCAGCGAATGTGCCGGGGAAAAAGGTTTACTGGTTTATCGTTCAGTGATCCCACGTCCCCATGAGGCAATGTGGCGTCAAATGGTGGAGGGATAATGGAAAATCAGCCTCAAACTGAACGTATGATTCAGGAATATGTACCTGGAAAACAGGTTACCCTGGCGCATTTGATTGCTAATCCTGGTAAGGATTTGTTCAGCAAACTTGGTTTACCCAATACAGTTTCAGCACTGGGTATTCTGACGATTACCCCCAGCGAAGCATCAATTATTGCTTGTGATATTGCCACCAAATCCGGTGCGGTAGAGATAGGCTTTCTTGATCGTTTTACCGGTTCAGTAGTACTGACAGGCGATGTCTCCGCCGTTGAATATGCACTAAAACAGGTAACGCGTACGCTGGGGGAAATGCTGCGTTTTACCGCCTGCCCCATTACCCGGACGTAGCATGATGAAACGTATGATGTTAATTGGCCCAAGCCAGTGCGGGAAGACCTCCCTGACACAGTGGATGCGGGGTGAAACGCTACGTTATCAGAAAACTCAGGCCATTGTCTGGACGCCTGCCACGATTGATACCCCCGGCGAGTATCTGGAAAACCGCAGACTTTATAGTGCGCTACTGGTTAGCGCATGTGAGGCAGATGTTATAGCTCTGGTGCTGAATGCCAATGCCACATGGTCGCCCTTTTCTCCGGGATTTACCGGACCGATGAACAGACCAACAATTGGTATTCTCACCAAAGTAGATTTGGCTGACGAGCAAAATGTTTCACGAACTGAACAGTGGCTCAAACAAGCCGGAGCACAGCAGATTTTCATTACCAGCGCAGTCGCCAAAAGTGGACTGGACGAAATATTTACTTATTTGAATGTAGAGGCTCTTCATGTCACATAAAATCATGGCGATTAACGCGGGCAGCTCATCGCTTAAGTTTCAGTTACTGGCAATGCCGGAAGGCGAAATCTTATGCCAGGGAATAATTGAACGTATTGGTCTTGCGGATGCACGCCTTGTAGTCAAAACAGCGACCGAGAAATGGCAAGAAATTACCCCTGTCGCCGATCATCGTGAAGCCGTCACTTTATTGCTTGAACAGCTTATTAATCGGAAGATTATTAATAGCTTACATGATATCGATGCTACCGGGCATCGTGTAGCCCATGGGGGTGAGACGTTTAAGGATTCCGCGCTGGTGACAGATGATGTTATGGCAGAGATTGAACGTCTTGCGGAACTTGCACCTCTACATAATCCGGTCAACCTGTTGGGGATAAATATCTTCCGCCAGTTGCTTCCCTCAGCCCCAACAATCGCCGTTTTCGATACAGCTTTTCATCAAACACTTGAAATGCCAGCTTATATTTACCCTCTGCCCTGGCGCTACTACCACGAACTTGGAATTCGCCGCTACGGTTTTCATGGCACCAGCCATAAGTATGTCAGTGGTAAATTAGCGGAAAAACTGGGCGTACCTCTCAGTGCATTGCGGGTAGTATGTTGTCATCTTGGTAACGGCAGCAGTGTTTGTGCAATAAAAGGCGGAAAATCGGTCAATACGTCTATGGGATTTACGCCACAATCAGGCGTCATGATGGGGACTCGCAGCGGTGATATTGATCCGTCAATTTTACCGTGGATTGCGTTGCGTGAAGGTAAAACACCGCAAGAGCTGAACCAACTCTTAAATAATGAATCGGGGTTGTTAGGGGTTTCCGGGGTTTCACCCGATTTTCGTGATATTGAACAGGCTGCAGAAAATGGTAATCAGCAGGCGCAACTGGCACTCGCCCTCTTTGCTGAACGCATCCGCGCCACCATTGGCAGCTACGTCCTGCAAATGGGCGGACTGGATGCCCTGATCTTTACTGGCGGTATCGGGGAAAACTCTGCCAGGGCGCGTGCAGCAATTTGCAACAATCTACATTTCCTTGGGTTGAGCATTGATGCCGATAAAAATCAGCACAATGCAACCTTTATACAATCAGAACAGGCAATGGTTAAAGTTGCAGTAATAAACACTAATGAAGAGTTAATGATTGCACGTGATGTGATGCGTATTGCTTTGCCAGAACCGGCATTACAGGAAGTGCTTGCATAAAAAAGTATGGTGAGGATCAGAACGGTCCTCACCACTATAATCGCCATACTTCAAGTTGCATGTACTGCGTCTGCCTGCAACTTGAATTATTCAGAGTCTATAAAGCGTTATTCTGCTTTTGCTTCGCCGTTTTTCAGTTCGCCAATCGCTTTCAGCTTTTTGGAGATCTCACGACGTTCTTTCGAAAGTTCAGCATTTTTGATGATGTAATCATCAACACGGTCTTCATAATCACCTTTCATGCTGGCGATAATGCCCTGAATAGCTTCAACGCTCATACCCGGCTTAATATAGTCACTCAGGTTATCCAGCAGCAGAACACGTTTCTGGTTGTCACGGATCTTTTTCTCAACGTCCTGAATTTCACGTTGCAGTTTGTTCTTACGACGGAACAGACGGACAAATTCCAGCACGTCCTGGAAAGAAGGTTTGTTAGTTTCCATTTCTATACCCCTGATAAAGTGAGAGTCGGATTCGTATGAGCAACCGCTTAAGGGTAAACATTACTTTTAGCCGTTGCAGATGACAATGATTTTATCCCTGGGCGTTATCATACCCGTAAACGATGCTGAATCGAAGCAGCAGCGGCGTTATTCACCTTGCATGCTCATTATTTGCGCAATGCCCGACTAATTAAATGCGAAAGCAACTCCAGTTGTCGTGCAGTTTCCATGCTTAGCCAAACATAGCCATGAATAGGGGTTTCAGCCACGTCCAACGCATGATGATGTTCAATTAATTGTCGAAGCTGCGCCGCCGTTTCGTTCAATTTTTCAGTATTGGCAAAAACGGTCTGAGGCTGACCATCATAAAGCGTATGCACAATAGTCAGTAACGTCTGCTGTACCGTAGACTGCGCCTGACGCAAATCTGGTGCATTCAACAAAACAAAGTGGCTTGCTCGCGTGGCCCAGTAAGCATTGATTTGCAATTCAAGCATACAGACCAGATTACGGTTAATCGTGTGAATAGCCTCAAGAATCGATTTTGGTATGCCTGTCTCTTTACTGGCCGGTGCCAGCAGCGCTCGCATTTTCACGACTTCATTCAGCAACTCCTGGATCTGTTTATCCAGTCGCGGACGTTCAATTAAATTTGGCGAAAATGCAGTTTGGTACAGGCGGTTATAGTCAGTCAAAAAGGTCGCAGATTTGATACGCCAGTGCATAAACGCCCGCTGTGGCCAGATACCGGTAAAAATAATTGCCAACAATGATCCAAGAATGACATCACCACTTCGCCACAACGCCACATCCATGTTGCCCGTAGGCGCTCCCACCACAATTGCCAGCGTTACGCCAATCAACAGCGCCTGATAGGGTTTCTTGCCTAACGCCAGCCAACCGCAGAGGAACATAGCAGCGGCACACCACACCAACATCAATGGTAAAGAATAGAGCTCAAGTTGCAGTGCAATCAGGCCGGATATCGAGCCTAAGATCGTACCTCCGGCACGTTGTATGGCACGTGAAACTACATTTCCCCAAAACGAAATGGGCGCCATAATCACAACGGTGGTCACCAGTGCCCAGGTACTTTCCGGAATATTTAGTAGACGAGTCAACAGGAAGGTCAGAACAAACGCCAGCGCGACCCGGATACCGTGAACCGTACGGTAATGATGGTAGACACGGATTTCAAAAGGACTTAAAGATTTGTCGGCACGCACTCGACACACTCCCGAAGGAATTACGAATGCGCAATTGTACTCATATTCACTAACTGAATGACAGCAGAGCGGGCAGCTTTAACCCGCTCTGTGTTGATCTGCGCCATTATTTAGGCAGTACCGGTACATACATTTCGATATCCCAGTAACCATCGACAGCGCCATTGTTTAAATAAACCTCAAAGCACGGTTTATGGGCCATCTGATACTGAGAGTCTTTCAGCAAGCTATTAATAAATTGATACCATGGCGTGCCGAAATCATGTCCGTGAACACGGGCAACAGTAACGGCATATTGTCCACCCGCAATTTCAGTGACGTTCACCCCTTCACTGTTTTCCGGCAGACAAAAATTCTCTGGCACGGTCACCACTGTATCGCAACGTAATTTTTCTGCAGGCACCTCGTCCGGGTTATCGTAATAGACAGCGACCCACTCCAGCGGCTCAATGTTATGATTCTCAACCCACATCATGAGCTGATCAAAACCTTGCTTTACCGTTTTTTCCCACGGCCCAACCAGATGGAACCCGGCAATAGTGCGTTTCTTCTCTTGCTTAATCTCGTAATCCATACTTCCTCCATCATTTACTGTTTTTTTATACAGTGGATGAGACGAACCAAAATCACAACAAAAGAGTGATTATTATGTGAGCAGTATCGCACATGTGCCACGTTGTCTGGAGAAAATCAGGCTTTAGGGTGAACGCCGGGTTGACTGTTGATATGAGTACGCCAGGATGGCAATTTTTGATACTCTTAAGCGTTCTGGCGCGGGCTAAAAGAGAGTAACGGACAGCGATTAATGATGAATGACGGCAAGCAGCAAGCAACTTTTTTGTTTCACGATTACGAAACCTTTGGCACCCATCCGGCGCTGGATCGACCGGCGCAGTTCGCGGCTATTCGTACCGATAGCGATTTCAATATTATTGGCGAGCCGGAAGTTTTTTACTGCAAACCTGCAGATGATTACCTGCCGCAACCTGGTGCAGTATTAATTACCGGCATTACCCCGCAAGAAGCCAGAGCAAAAGGGGAAAACGAAGCCGCGTTTGCTGCCCGTATTCACTCACTCTTTACCGTGCCAAAAACCTGCATTCTGGGCTACAACAATGTGCGTTTTGATGACGAAGTCACACGCAATATCTTCTATCGCAACTTTTATGATCCTTATGCCTGGAGTTGGCAGCATGACAACTCACGCTGGGACCTCCTGGATGTCATGCGCGCATGTTACGCCCTGCGCCCCGAAGGGATTATCTGGCCTGAGAATGAAGAGGGTTTGCCAAGCTTTCGCCTTGAACATCTGACTAAAGCCAATGGTATTGAACACAGTAATGCACATGATGCGATGGCCGACGTTTATGCAACTATTGCGATGGCGCAGTTGGTCAAAGCGCGTCAGCCAAGATTGTTTGACTATCTCTATACTCATCGCAATAAACATAAGCTGACAGCATTGATCGACGTGCCGCAAATGAAACCACTGGTGCATGTTTCCGGCATGTTTGGCGCATGGCGTGGCAATACCAGTTGGGTAGCCCCACTGGCGTGGCATCCTGAAAATCGCAATGCCGTAATTATGGTGGATTTGGCAGGA